>Ga0210057_1000046_pt1 | contig 266402 bp, 321 predicted proteins | sample CryGeyCG2114_010_2_FD_183968 | JGI IMG/M metagenome (GOLD analysis project Ga0210057, IMG submission 183968) | Groundwater microbial communities from aquifer - Crystal Geyser CG10_big_fil_rev_8/21/14_0.10 (SPAdes) (version 2) | ecosystem: Environmental > Aquatic > Deep subsurface > Groundwater...
CAAATACGACCAAATATTCATTTGTCACAGTTCAGGCAAGCCACTTCAGGCAAGTTTTAACGAAAAAAGTAAGAGGGTTTTGCTCCTTGTAGGACCTGAGGGAGATTTTACTCATGAAGAACTTTCTTTGGCAGAAAAGAAAGGTGCGGAAAAAGTGAGTTTAGGATCAACAACACTCAGAATTGAGACTGCAGGAATTAGTTCTGTGGCACAAACTATTGGCTTTTATCTGGAGCAAAAGGTTTATAAATAAACAAGAAGGACTTTATTTTATGGACATCAAAATCGTCGAAGAAAAAAAGAATAAACTTGTTTTTGACATTCTTGGAGATGAACACACTATAAGCAACATGCTTCGCAGCGAGCTATGGACTGATGAGCACGTTAAAGCATCTGCTTACGCAATCGAGCATCCTTTAATTGGAAATCCTCGCTTTATTCTTGAAACAGACGGAGCAGAACCTCGCAAAACCGTTCAGTCAGCTGTAAAAAGACTACAGAAACAGCTTGAGAAAGTAAAAAGTGAGGCAAAGAATCTTAAATAAAGAAATTGCCTGAAAACTCGCTATTCCCGCAGCAAGCTGACGGGGTACAAGAAAATCTCAAGATTTTCTGTACAGCGAAAAAAACATTTTTCGCGTACAGAAAACCGCAAGGTTTTCTTGTACAGGAAAAGCAGGGCTTTTCCTTGTATTCGACTCAAAATTTGAAATAAACAGATTAATTCTACGAATAAAAACTAAAGATTTAAAAGAAAGAACCATAGTGCCTAAGTATGTTTGTACGCGTAAAAAACATCAATGGAAAACCATATGCGTATTTAGTGGAAAATGAATGGACTCCATGGGGAAGCAGGCAAAAAGTAACCAAATATCTTGGAAGAATGTATGCAGTTGAACGTTTTAAGAACTATATTATTTCTTTGCCTCAGCAGTTTAAGCAATCAATAATAGAAATAATCAGACAGGAAGTACTGAATCACGGATTCACAGCAGATATGAGTTTTCACCCTGCAAACACATTATACAAAAAAGATGATTTAACATTAAATTTAGAAACACTAGCTGTACGAAAACGAAAAAAAGATGTTGTGCTGGGGATGAACGAAGGGTATTTGTGCGAGTACACAATTAAGGATTTGTTGAATTATGCTCCTAATGAAGATGAATCTCCAGAAAAAAATGCGAAAAAATTGGCCAATTTAGTTCTGGAAGCAGGATTGAAACTAACAGATGGACAGTTCGTGTGGTTGTTCAATTCGATTTAATGCCACAAACAACCATATTCTTGCATTGCCTTTTTCTCAACTATAACTCGCGTCCAAGTATTTCATTTCACTCCACTTCAGGAGGCAAATTAACATCAACAGGAACAAGTGGGAACTGACCAGCAACAACTGCACGTGCAGGAATTAGATCATAAGATCCTAATTGATAAACATCAAAATCATTACTAATCATACCACACCAGTCCAAAAAAGATACTTTATACATTAAACAGATTACAAAATTTTTATAAAACTTACCTGCATTATTTCCACTAAAAAGCTCAAATCCAACATAAGAATTATAAAGGATAACTTAAAAACAAAAAAGATGGAAAACGTTCCAAGACACATCGGCATCATTCTTGATGGAAACAGAAGATTCGCAAAAAGACTAATGTTAAAACCCTGGAAAGGACACGAGTGGGGCGCAAAAAAATTCAGAACCTTTGTCGGCTGGTGCAACGAACTTGGTGTCGAAGAAATAACTGCATATGTATTCTCCATACAAAACTTCAACAGACCCAAAGAAGAATTTGACTATCTGATGGGTGTATTCAAAAAAGAATTCGAACATCTGCTGAGCCAGGAAGAACAAGCAAAACTCAAAAAAAACGACACGCGAATAAGCTTCATCGGCAGACTTTGGATGCTGCCAGAAGAGATAAAACAATTACAAAAACAACTCATGGAAACAACAAAAAATCACAAAACAAGACACCTTAATTTTGCCATGGCATACGGCGGAAGAGAAGAAATAATAGATGCGATCAAACAAATAAGCACAGAAATACAACAAGGAAAGATACAGCCAGACGAAATAACAGAAGAAACAATAACAAAACATTTATGGCTGGAAAGCCAACCTGATCTTATAATAAGAACTGGCGGCGAACAACGAACAAGCAACTTTTTACCATGGCAAGGAACATACAGCGAACTCATGTTTATAGAAAAATACTGGCCAGAAATAGAAAAAGAGGACCTCTTGGCATGCGTACAAAACTATGCTGAAAGAGAACGGAGATTTGGTAAATAGAACCTTAATTACAACAATAACTCTTCTTATTTTACTAGCAATAACTGTGTTAGCACACGAAAATACACCAAGCAAACATATCGCTGATTATGATATTGCTTTTATTTCTGAAAGCAAGGCATACGTTAATCAAAACACCCCATTCACCGTACAAATACAAAACCTTGATGGAAACACTCTAACAAACTTAGAAGTACAAGGACAAATAGTTGATGAACAAACAAGAAAAGAAATCTTCTATGCCAAAGCAACAGAAAAAAAACCAGGAGAGTACACCTTTTCATGGAAACCAAGCTTTGCAGGAAAATATTTGGTTCAATTTCTTTTTAGACAAAACAACGAAGCAATACAACCACAATTCCCGATTCAAGTAAACGACATCCGCTCAACATACGCGTGGATCATAACAATCAGCGGAGCAATAATTGTATTGCTAATTGGATTATTCATGAGCTTGCCAAAAAAGAAAAGAAAATTTCACGCGAGCCCACTCCTTGTTGGCATTGTAGCTGCCGTCGTGTTGCTTGGCATCGGATACAGCGTTTCTTACTTTTACCAAGCAGGCGGAGAAAAAGGATTTGTTATCTGCGGCAAACAAGGATGCGATTTAAGCGTACACTGGCACAGCGATCTCCACTTTAATTTATGTGACACTGATTTTTCACTACCATTAGAAGCAGGAGATCTGAACAAACAACACACGCACAAAGAACGCAACAAACTACACTTCCACGCACTAATTAAAACAAACGAAGCAGGAACAGAATTACTAGAACCAGAAAAACTCAGACTCGGAGAATTATTTGACCATCTTGGTATTAGATTTACTGACACTTGCTTCGGAGATTATTGCAACAAAGATTTATGCAACGAAAAAACTGGACAGTTAACTATGACTGTGAATGATTTGTCAAATAATAAATTTGCAGACTATATATGGAAAGATGGCGATGAAATTAAAATAGGCTTTGGGTAAGCAGTAAACAGTATGAAGTAAAAAATTAAAAAAAAGAGCGAAACACTTAATAACATAGCATTACAATAAAGAAAAAGGTGAACAATGGTTGCAAAAAAAAGATGTGCAAACTGCGGACAAGCAGACGGAAAAAAAGGCATTGAAAAATCCAGCAAATGGTTTTGCTGCAAAAAATGTGCAGACGAATTCAGCAGAAAAAAGACCTGCGAGTTTTGTTAAACAATGGCAGATCCAATAAACTTACCAATACTAATCGGAGCTGCAGTAATCGACAGTATAAATCCCTGCGCATTTGGAGTGCTAATATTCTTACTTGCCTACCTTAGCAATGCAGTAAAACAAAAAGCAAAAATATTACTGCACGGATTTGTCTATTTATTTGCAGTATTTTTAACATATCTTCTTGCAGGACTCATCCTCCTGCCAATAATCCAAACAGCAACAAGATCATTCAGCGTATATGCATATTATGTAATTGCTGCAATTATTTTTATTGCAGGATTAATTGAAATCAAAGATTTCTTCTGGTACGGCAAAGGATTCAGCCTAGGCATATTCCCAAGCGCGGCAAAACGGATAAAAAATTATACAAAACGCGTTACTGGGCACATATCCACTTCATTCTTCCTCGGCGTATTTGTCGCATTAGTAGAATTGCCCTGCACAGGAGCAGTCTATCTGGCAGTGCTAACATTAATGGCAAGCTCAGGAGTAAGCATGAGCAACCTTTCGTTACTTGTATTGTACAACTTCATATTTGTACTCCCACTCGGCGTAATTGTTGCCTTGTTCTACAAAGGCGTGACTGCACATAAATTTGAGCAATGGAGACTCAAGAACAGAAGCTTAATGAGATTGCTTGCTGGATTGCTGCTCATTGGATTAGCATTATGGATGATTTGGTACGCAGTTGGATTATGAACAGAAAACTTTATAAACACTCCATTACGCCAAAATAATATACCCAATAACTCATACCACTTCGGTGGGAGGGCATAGATGAATAAACAACAATTTACCAAAGCAATCAAACTTGTCAAAGAGAACTCTCCTAAACGCAAGTTTGCACAATCAATAGAATTAATTATCAACTTAAAAGGATTAAACCTGAAAAACCCAGACGAAGCAATAGACTTATGGACAGAACTGCCACACCAAAAAGGCAAACCTATCAAAATAGCAGCATTAGTAGGGCCAGAACTAGAAGAACAAGCAAAACAAAACTGCGATTTCTACGTATTACAAGACAACTTTAGCCAATACGCAGGAGACAAGAAAAAAATCAAAAAATTAGCAGCAGAATACGACTTCTTTATTGCACAAGCAAACTTAATGGCAGACGTAGCAAAAACATTCGGACGATACTTTGGACCGCGCAACAAAATGCCAAACCCAAAAGCAGGATGCGTCGTGCCACCAAACGCAAACTTTGCACCACTTATTGAAAAACTCAAAAAAACAGTCAAGGTATCAGCAAAAACGCAACCGAGCATCAAACTAAACATTGGAACAGAACAACTAGCAGATGAACAACTAGCAGAAAATGCAACAGCAATCTACAACAATGTTTTACACGCACTACCGCAAGAAACAAACAACATACGCTCAGTCTTAATCAAATTAACTATGGGTAGCCCAGTACAAATCACAGACAAAGAAATAATCAGCAAACAATCAGCAGCCCGTAGTTCACAATCAGAAGTTGAAAGTAAAAAACAAATTCACACAAAAAGTGAAGAACAATGAACAAAAAATCAACTACCAAAACTTGCCGAGCAGCACAAGCAAAGAAAGATGTAGTGAAACGTATAGCAGAACTTGGCAAAAAATACACAATCATAGGAATAGTAGATATGACTAACCTGCCGGCAAGTAGCCTTGCAAGCATGAAAAGGAAACTTCGTGACAGTGTGGAAATAGTAATGACGAGAAAAACTCTCACAGAACTAGGAATAAAAAAAATAAAACTTGACAAAGAAAAAGAAATTCTCGAAAAACTCAAAGGCATGCCAGCAATATTATTCACAAAAGAAAACCCATTCAAACTTTACAAAATAATCAAACAAAGCAAAACACCTGCCGCAGCAAAACCTGGAGACAAAGCACCATACGATTTAATCGTGCCAGCAGGACCAACACCCTTCACGCCAGGACCAATCATCTCAGAATTCGCACAACTCGGCATCAAAGCAGGAGTAGAAAACGGAAAAATAGCAGTCAAAGCAGACGCGATAGTAGCAAAAGAAGGAGCAGTAATAAGCGACAAATTAGCAAGCATGCTACAAAAACTAGGCATTGAACCAATGGAAGTAGGATTAGATTTGCACACAGTGTACGAAGCAGGAACAATCTATCCAAAAAGCGTGCTGGATGTTGACGAGAAACAATTCATGGAAAACTTGAACACTGCACTCAGTGAAGGATTCAACTTAGCAATAGAAATGGTACACTTAACAAAATACACAGCAGAAACATTGATCACAAAAGCCACACGAGAAGCAAGAAATGTTGGCATAGAAGCAAATATCATGTCGCCAGAATTAGTGGCAGATATACTCAGCAAAGCACAAACTATTGCAACAAACGTTGCAAAAGATGTTAAGATTGAAACTCAATAAAAATTACGCTTAGGAGGTATCGTCAAAACAAAGTTTTGTCGGAACCCCCTCTCATTAAATTCGGAGGTAGAAAAATGGAATACATATACGCCGCATTGCTTATCCACAAAGCAGGAAACAAAGTGGACGAAGCAACTGTGAAGAAAGTACTGGAAGCAGCAGGTGTAAAAACAGACGAAGCGAGAATAAAAGCACTCGTCGCAAGCCTCGAAGGTGTAAACATCGAAGAGGCAATGAAAAAAGCAGCAATTGCACCAGTAGCAATCGCAGCAGCACCAGCAGCTGAAGACAAGAACGAAGAGAAAAAAGCAGAAAAATCTGCAGACGACGAAAAGAAAGACGAACAAGCTGCAGCAGCAGGCTTGAGCGCACTCTTTGGCTAAACAATTATTTTTTTTATGAACTTATCATTTAGCCGATGGAGGTTGAACCTTGCAGAAGGAAGAATTAGTCAGCAAAGCAGAAAAACTGAAAGAGGAAATTAAGCAAGAAAGAGATAATCTTAACACTATAAACGAAGAAAAAGAAAAACTCTTTGAGCAACGCAAAACCATCGGCAAACAAATTTCTGAACACCTAAGAAAAATCAAAGAACTACGCCAAGAACGAGATAAACTTACATCTGAAGTAAAAAATTCAAAAGAAGAAAGAAGCAAACTCGCTAAAAACATCCACCAAAAAATCGATGTTTACAAAGAAACTGCAAAAGATTCTAAACCTGAAGAAAACAGACAAAAAAGCCCTGGATTTCTTAAACGAGAAATAGAAAGATTAGAACACCACATAGAAACATCAGGACTAAGTTTTGACAAAGAACAAAAAATAATGAAACAAATCAAAGAACTAAAAAAAGAACTCAAAGAAACAGAAAAAACAACAGGACAACACGGAAACTTACGAGAAATCAACAAAGAAATCAAAACACTAAAAAAACAAGCAGATGAAACTCACAGAAACATACAATCACAAGCAGAGCAAAGCCAAGCAAAACACGAGGAGCTCATAGAACTGCGCAAAAAAGTAGATGAACTCAAAAAACAAGAAGATGATTTAAACAAACAAATAGAAGAAAAGAAAAAACGAATACAAGAAAAACTAAAACCATTTGATGAGAAAAACAAACAACTCAGAGAATACAAAAAACAATTAGGCGAAGAAATAGAAGAACAAAAAGAAAGAAAAAGTCAAAAACAAAAAAAGAAACTTGCAGAATTACAAAAAGAAGTAGAAGAAAAAATCAAAACAGGACAGAAATTAACGACAGACGACCTGCTGATAATGCAAAGTACTGATTAGAATGGTAAGCAGTCAACAAGTATAAATAAAATTTCTTAATTCAACCTTGATATTTTTTTGAATTTTCTTTACGAACTCTATTCAACCCTTCAAAAAACTCTCTCACTTTAGAATTTCCCCTAGGCGCTGCCTTTGAACCAAGAACATAATATTTCTTTTCAACAACAGAACCCCAACTATACTCACCAGCTTCTTCTTTCACCTCCACAAGTTCAAACTCCTCAAGCTGAACACCCTTTCTCAAATTATAATAAATATTTTCTCTTGTACAAGCAGGAAACAATTCACTGTAATATTTGTGGATCAAATATCCATATGCTTTGCCAATTACATTCAAAATTTCAATTATGTTTTGTCTAATCTCAGACTTAACTGGACGCCCCCTTTTTGCCATACAAATAAGAATAGAATAAGATTAATATAGTTTGTGGTAAAAAGCATGCTATAGGCAGTCGGCAGTCAGAAGTAAATAGCTTGATGTTAATAGCTTCCGAGTATATGGTTTAGGGAACGCAAGGAAATCTTTTTTGATTTCCTACGCAACAAAAAACACTGTTTTTTGTGCACACATAAATCTTTGATTTATGTTGCGCCCAGAAAATCTTCTGGATTTTCTTGGGCTTTGAATATCGACGACAAAAATCATAGGACGTTCACGCCATTCATCAAAAAACTGATTAATTCAAAGTTGCCTTTAGGAAAATATTATTTCTTCACAAATAAATTGCGAGGAAGATCCTTTAATTCAGTATCATCAACAACAAGATTTGTAACATGCTCAACGAGATCATCATAATGCCTTTCTAAATTCTCAAAAGCTGCCCCCCTGTTCTCTGCTTTATAAAAATCCAAACCAATTCTTCCAATTGAATCCACATCACCATGAATCAAAGACAAATCATTCTCAATATCAGGCAACAATACTTGCTTGCCTTTAAACAAAACACTCGTTTTTTTTGTCATTAATATGCCAAGAAGCTTTCTTGCCTTGTGAACGTGCGTGTTTAATTTATCACACACATTCTGTACCTTTTTCCCAAGTACTTCAGCTTGAGCAAGATCTAAAACGCGAGTTGCAACAACAAAATCACTTAATTCAAGAATCAACTGGGCTATGTCTTTAACGTGCGAACGGATTATTTCTTCTTCCTCAAACAATTTTGAAAGAGTCATTTACTTTCTTTTCTTCTCATAATTCACAACATCCAATCTTGATTTAACAAGCACATCAGGACTCACACTAATACTATCAATACCGCAGTCAATCAGAAATTTTGTGAATTCTGGATATGTTGATGGAGCATCGCCACAAATGCCAACTTTTGTCTTATGCGCTTTTGCAGTTTTAATAATATGCTCAACAGATCTTAAGACTGCTTCATTGCGCTCATCATACACATCAGCAACCAATGCACTATCCCTATCAACACCAAGAGTCATCTGCGTCAAATCATTACTGCCAATACTAAACCCGTCAAACAATTTGGCGAATTCTTCAGCAAGAATCATATTGCTAGGCAGTTCGCACATTACATAAACCTCAAGCTCTTTCTTATGCTGCTCTAACCCGAACTGTGTCATAGTTGCAAGCACTTTCTTACCTTCATCAATTGTACGACACATTGGAATCATAACTTTAATGTTCGTTAAACCGAACTCTTCCCGCGCTTTTCTTATTGCCTGACATTCCAGTTTAAATGCAGGCTTATACTTCTCACTATAATACCTTGAAGCACCACGCCAGCCAAGCATAGGATTCTCCTCCTCTGGCTCAAAAAACTCGCCCCCAATTAAATTACGATACTCATTAGACTTAAAATCACTCAAACGCACAATAACAGGCTTAGGATAAAACGCTGCACCAAGCAAACCAACACCCATTGCAAGCTTATCAACAAAAAACTGCTTCTTATCTTTAAACCCTGCAGTAAGTTCTTCTATTTTCTCCCTTGTTTTTTTATCCCTAACTTCATCAAAATTTGTTAACGCCAAAGGGTGCACCTTAATATGCTCATTCACAATAAACTCCTGCCTTGCAAGACCAACACCATCATTAGGAAGCAAACCAGTTTCAAACGCCTGATCAGGATTACCCAAATTCACCATCACCTTCGTCTTTGGCTTTTTTGCCTTACTTATATCAACCTTGTTCACTTTAAACTTTAGAAAACCAGCATACACTAAACCATTCTCTCCTTCAGCACAACTCACAGTAACATTTTGCCCTGATTTTAATTTTTTTGTTGCATCATTCGTGCCCACAATACAAGGCAAACCTAACTCTCGCGAGACAATCGCTGCATGAGAAGTCCGGCCACCATGATCAGTCACAATAGCAGATGCCTGCTTCATAATAGGAACCCAATCAGGATCAGTCATCTCAGTAACAAGCACGTCACCTTTTTTGAACTTGTCAATGTCCTTCACACTCTTAATTACCCTGACTTTCCCCTGTGCAATCTTATTCCCAACACTCTTCCCAGAAACCAAGACTTTCCCAGACTGAGAAAGAGAATACGTCTCGACGACATTTCTATTCTTCTGAGACTGAACAGTCTCAGGCCTTGCTTGTACAATAAACAATTCACCATTACCATCTTTTGCCCACTCAATATCCATCGGCACCCAAGTGCCTTTCTTCTTAGAATAATGATCCTCAATAACAACACCCCATTCAGAAAGCATAAGCACTTCAGCATCAGACAAACAAAACTTTTGCCTATCTAATTTTGAAACAACCACTGTTTTGATTGGATTCTTGCCAGTTGCATAGATAATTTTTGTTTCCTTCTCACCCAAACGCTTATCAACAATTGGCTTAAAACCCTGCTTTAACGTTGGCTTAAAAACATAAAACTCATCAGGATTAACCAAACCCTGCACAACACTTTCGCCCAAACCATAACTCGCAGTAATAAAAACAACATCGGGAAAACCAGACTCTGTATCCAACGTAAACATAACACCAGAACAAGCCCTATCAGAACGAACCATCTTCTGAACACCAACAGACAAAGCAACCTTAAAATGATCAAAACCATGCTCTTCCCGATATACAATCGCACGATTCGTAAACAAAGAAGCAAAACAACGCTTGCACGCACTTAACAAATCATTTGTTCCCCTAATATTAAGAAAAGTTTCCTGCTGACCAGCAAAAGAAGCCTCAGGCAAATCCTCCGCAGTTGCAGATGAGCGAACAGCAACATCAACATTCTTTGTTTTATACTGCTTGCACAACTGTTCATATGCCTGCTCAACTTGTTTTTTCAAACCATCAGGAAAATCACAATTCAAAATAATCTGCCTTGCCTGTTTTCCTGCTTTTGCTAACTCCCTCGTATTTTTAACATTAAGATTTTTTAACAGATATTTTAACCTGTTTAATGCACCGCTCTTTTCAAGCAAAGCCCAATAAGCATCAGCAGTCAACGCAAAACCATTAGGAACGTTTACTCTTTTTTTTGCAAGATTTTGGTACATCTCACCCAACGAAGCATTCTTTCCACCAACCTTCGGAACATCAACTATAGAAATCTCATTAAACCAAAGGATAAAATTATTTTTCACCATCTCTTTCTGATTAGTTTATAATTTGAAGTAAGAAGTAAGAAGTTATAAAGATTTGGTTTAAAAAAAAGAAATATTACCTTCCCAATAATGCGTACAATATTTCCTGACCTGCAGCAACCGTCTGTGCAACATCTTCCGCACTCACATTAGGAACCTGTGGGTTAATCTCAGCAAGATCAACTCCTGCAAGTTTTCCAGAGCGTGCAATTGTGTAAAGTAAAGGAAGTACCTGGCGTTCACGTAAGCCCCAATTTCCAGAAATTCCCGTTGCGGGAGCTACATTCCTGTGATATACATCAATGTCAACCGTAACATGAACAAAATCTACATAAGCTAACCTTTCCTCAAGCAGCTTTTGAGATCTTCCAAGATCTGCTTCGAGGTTCTCTTTTGTAATAACCTCAATACCTTTCGACGCAGCAAATTGACTTTCCACAAAATCGTAGCCTTCTTCTCCTTTGAAATCACCAACATACACCCAGTTTTTAGGTGATACTTTGTTTGGAATATATGCGTCAATGCAATCAATTCCAAATTTATCAAAACACGCACGAGAACCCATACCATGAAAGTTGCCTGACGGACTGCTGACTTTAAATCGTCCACTTGCAATTTCTTCAGGTTGACAAAAATCAAAATGCGAATCAAATTGAACAACCAGCACTCTTTTGGGATCAACACGTTGAGCTAATGCGCCAATGGTTGCATATGTGAAACTATGATCACCGCCAACAACACAAGGAATTTCGCCAGCTTTTAGTGTGCTATTTATTAGTGTTCCAAATTGTCTGGATTCTTTTGCAATGGTTTCATAATACTCCCCATCTGGTACCTTCTCTGGATCTGAAAAGTGAAATTCATCAACTTCACTTCCCGGCCATCTCGGTGAGCCTTTATACCAACTCAGCAGGTTTTCATTCGAACATTTAAACACATCCAGAAAAAAGAGAGATAAGACTTTATCAGGTGCTGTTTCAACACCCTTGCTACTATGATCCTGCCCACTTGGATTGTTTCTTGTTCCCAAACGCGTATACGCTTTGTAAAAATGCGGAATTGTTTTGTTTGTCGTTTTGTTTGTCATTTGTACCACCATTCTTACTGATGAGTGAAAACAATATAAATTTAAGTGGTATCTAGTGTTATTCTGTGGCTCCTATGGGAACCATAAAATTTAAATACACCTGCATGTTAATACCTTCATGGATCTCGAACAGCTGAAAGAACTTGGATTAAGCGATGGACAAATCACCGTATACTCTGCCGTGTTAGAACTTGGAACCTCAACATTAAGCACCATACAGAAAAAAACAGGCATTGGAAGACGAAACATCTACGATAACCTAAACAAACTTATCGAAAAAGGATTTGTCACATACATTATCAAAGAAGGAAAAAAAGCATACACGTGTACGCACCCGAACAAAATACAAGAAGATATTGAGATCAAGAAAAAAGCACTCGAACAGCTAGAAAAACAAATTCCACAAATCACTGCATTCTTTAAAGAAGTAAAACTAGAAACACAAATTACTGTGTTCAGAGGAAGCGAGTCAATTAAAGCATTGCTAAATGAAGCGCTGACATATGATTCCACTTACTGGATTGGTGGAAGCAGTGGAATTGAACAAACCACACTCAGAGCATGGTTTAAAGAATGGATGCTTCGACGAGAAAAACAAAACAAACAAATGTATGACTTGAGTACTCAAGGAACACACCTTGAAGAATACCACACAACCGAAACAGAAAAAAACAAAAAACAAAACTACCATTACAAAACACTCCCAGAAGACATACTATCTTTCACAACAATTCTTGTTTTTGGAAATAAAGTTGTGCAGATATTATGGAACAAACAACCATTTGCATTTGTTCTTGAATCAAAAGAAGTTAAAGAAAGCTACTTGAGATTCTTCAACCACTTCTGGAAAGAGGCACCAACCAAAATTGGAACAAAGAATCCTATAAAAATTGGTGTCATCCATTCCCTAACCGGAACGATGGCCATTAGCGAATCTTCTCTCGTTGACGCAACGCTCATGGCAGTAGATCAAATCAACCAACAAGGAGGCATATTAGGAAGAAAAATAGAATGTGCTTTTGTTGACGGAAAATCTAACGAGCAAACATTTGCTGAAGAAGCAGAACGACTCATTACCCAAGAAGAAGTTTGTTCTATATTTGGAGGCTGGACATCAGCAAGCAGAAAAACGATGAAACCCCTTTTTGAAAAATACAACAACCTCCTCTGGTATCCTGTTGAATATGAAGGACTTGAGGACTCACCAAACATCATTTACCTTGGATCAACAACAAATCAACAAGTACTCCCTGCAATACAATGGGGAGCAAAAACTCTTGGCAAAAAAATCTTCTTGATTGGGTCTGATTACTTATTTCCACGCAGTGTTAACGAACTGGTCAAAATATATGCACAGAACAATGACCTTACAATCGTAGGAGAAGAATATCGCATATTGGGAGATGAACACTTTGAAACAGTTGTCAAGAACATAAAACGAACAAAACCTGATTTCATATTAAACACAATAAACGGCGATAGCAACGTTGCCTTTTTCAAAGAACTTAAAAAACAAAACGTCACCCCAGACAAAATTCCAACTATTTCAACAAGCATTGCTGAAGATGAAATTCGCCACCTACCTGTTGAAAATATGGAAGGACATTATGCTGCCTGGAACTACTTTCAAAGTTTAGACAACAAAGAGAACAAAAAATTTGTCGATGCATTCAAGAAAAGATATGGACCGCACAGAGTTACCTCTGACGCGATGGAAAAAGCATTCTTAGCAGTTCACTTATTTACAAAAGCTGTTCAAAAAGCAGGCACTGATAATGTGAACGACATACGTGAAGCTGTAAAAGGACTTACAATGGACACGCCAGAAGGACTTATTACAATCAATAAAACAACAAACCACATAACAACAATCTCACGAATTGGAAGAGTCACAAAAGAAGGACAGTTCGAAATGATTTGGAGTTCAAAAGAACCAATCATTGCAGAACCATACCCACAATTCAAAACAAAAGAAGAATGGAACGCATTCACCAACAAACTCCATCATGACTGGGGAAGAAAATGGGCAAAAGAAGAATCAGAACAATAACAGCATAATAAGCAAGCATCTACTATAAAAATCTCATTAAAACAAAGAACAAAATTGCTTTTTACGCATACAACTTGTAAATTCCTCTTTTTAGTTTGCAGTAAGTAGTTAACAGTTTGCAGTTATAAAGATTTGGTTTAAAAAACGAAAAACATAATAATGCTTGTTTAATATCTTATTTAATGCGCGGCGAACAATAATCCCATTGGAGTCTCATTTTTATCTATTTTCTCGACGGCAACACTGTCCTGAGACCATCCCGTCTTGGGATCAAAAAAAGAGGAGCGAAATGGTAACTGAAAACATCATAATACACGTAAAAAATCTTCGCAAGGAATTTGAAACAGTAAAAAGAGGACACGGATTCCTTGCAGCAGTTAATAGTTTGTTTAACCCAAAAAAAGTCAAAAAGAAAGCGCTCAAAGGAATAAGCTTTGACATCAAAGAAGGAGAAATAGTAGGCTTGTTAGGACCAAACGGAGCAGGAAAAAGCACATGCCTCAAAGCACTCTCAGGCTTATTATGGCCAGACAGCGGAACAGTCAATATTCTGGGCTATGTGCCATGGAAAGAACGAGTAAAATACGTAAAAAACATCGGCGTAGTATTCGGACAAAAAACAACTTTATTTTGGGATTTGCCAGCAATCGATACCTACCACCTCAACAAAGACTTATACGAAATGGACAACAAAGAATACGAACAACAAGTACACATGCTCATCAAAAAACTAAACGCAAAAGACATCGTAAAATCACCAGTACGAGACCTAAGCTTAGGAGAACGCATGCGATGCGAAGTAATACAATCACTACTCCACAAACCAAAACTCGTATTCCTAGATGAACCAACCATAGGACTAGACATCATATCAAAAGAAAAACTACGCGAATTCATCTTAGACGTAAACAAAAAAGAAAAAACAACATTCATAGTAACAACACACGACATGCAAGACATAGAAAAACTATGCAAACGCGTCATCATCATCAATCACGGAACTATTGTTTACGATGGACTACTTGAAAAAATCAAAAAGAAATTCGCAAAAGACAAACACCTAGAAGTAAAACTATCAGAAAAAGCAAAACCCTTCAAATTCAAAGGATGCAAAGTACTTAACGCAACAGACTACGAACTAAAACTAGAACTTGACACGCGCAAGGCAAAAGTCAAAGACTTAATCGGATACTTAATGGAACACTTTGACGTAGCAGACATTATCGTATCAGACCCGCCAATAGAAGAAATCATTGCAGAAATATTCCAGAAAAAAGGTACAACATTATGAGCTTTTGCCAACACAAAGGAATGGCCCTGGCAGGATTCAAAATAGCAATACGATACAGATGGGAAAACATCGCACAAGTACTCACAAACCCAATTTCACTGATCGTATATTACTTTCTCTGGAAAGCAATCTATGCCTACACAGGACAAGAAATAATCAGAGGATTCACATTTCCAGACTTAGTACACTACTACGTCCTTGCAATGATAGTAGGATTTTTCACCTGGTCAGAAGTAGACAAATGGATAGAATACGACGTCATCCACGGAAAAATGACCAATGCGTTAATCAGACCATTCGGCTTTCTATACTGGTATTTAAGCTTTGAAACAGGAATAAGCATTTACAACCTAATAGTACAAACAATACCTGTATTCATCATCGGATTTATCTTCTTTAACTTACAAGTACAAGGACTCACAGTTTTTCTAGGGTTCTTTGCATCAACAACACTCGCATTCTTCATCTACTTCGGTCTTGCCTTTTTGTTAGGTCTAGCAGCATTCTGGATGAAAAGAATAACAGGATTAAGAAGAGTACGCAGAATCATCATCGGATTTCTCGGAGGAAGCTTCATCCCACTTACCTTTTTCCCGAACTGGTTACAACAAATTTCACACTTTCTACCATTTGAATACGTACGATCAGTACCAATACTTGTTTATTTAGAAAGAATATCAATTTTTAACGCATTAGCCACACAACTTATCTGGATGATAATCATTTACCTGCTAATCCACATAATATCAAAAAAAGCCATCAAAAGATACGCAAGCGTAGGACTATAAAAACATGAAATATCTAAAATTAGCAACAAGAAGCATACAAATACACCTAAACAAAGAATTCGCATACAAAGCAGACTTCATCACAAAAATAATCTCAACAATGATCGCTGACTTTGTCGGACCACTCCTCGCAATAATCATCTACAACACAACAATAGGCATACCCGGATGGACACTCCACGAATTTTTATTATTCCAAGGAACACTAATCATGGTATTAGGACTAACAAAAATATTCATCCTAAGCATGTTCTGGCACGTCTACGAAGCAGTAGAAGAAGGACAATTCCACAAATACCTGCTAAAACCATACAACTCACTCCTATTCCTGATGGCAATCAGCATAGACTGGCAAGGAATAGTAGAATTTACAGTAGGAGCATTAATTGCAAGCTACGCAATGAGCTACTTAAACATAAATTTTATTAGCTTTGGATTTTTGTTTTATATCATCCTGATACTTCTAGGTGTGTTATTTCACGCAGCAATATACACCATGATCAGCGCAGGAAGCATCATAGCAGTAAAAAACGAAGCACTACTGCATCTGTTTTTCAAACTCACAGACTTTGCAAGATGGCCACTTACCGTGTTTGGCATTGGATTTCAAATATTCCTAACATTCTTCTTCCCAATCGCAGTAAGCGCGTTTTATCCAGTGGATGTTTTATTGCGTGGTGTAAGCATTCCCTGGCTAATTGCAATCATATTACCAGTACTTGCAGCATTCGGCATTTCCATATGGATGTGGAGCTACGCAATCAAAAAACACACAAGTGCAGGAGGATAGAAGTGAACAATAAACGGTAAACAGCATACTGTGTGGGGTAAAGAATTGAGAGCAAAAATTGGCAAAAGGAAACTTTGAAAAAGTCATCATCATTAGTCAAAGTTTCCTAAGGCAACACTAAAAAATCCAAAGGGTTTTTTGTTGCAAGGAAACCACGATGGTTCCCTGCACACAAAATTGAAAATTTTGTTGTGCCCAGAAAATCACAAATTTTCTTGGGTTTTGAATATCGACGACAAAATAGAAAGGCGCTTAACGCCGAGCATCAAAAAACAAACTTATTCAAACTTGCCAAAAGAAAAGCTTAAATACTATAGTCACTATGAGCACTATAGATTATACAGTTTGAGGCAACCATGACATCAACAATACAACTCAGCAATGAAACAAAAGAACTCATAAGTTCATTTGGAACAAAAAAAGATACCTATGAAGACATCATAAAATACATGTATAAGCTTGCAGTAAAAGAACAACTACGCGAATTTCTAATGTCCTCAGAAAATACTATAACACTAGAAGAAGCCAGAAAAAGACACAAAAAACGATGGTCAAAATAGAAATCGTTGAGAGTCTCTACGAAGAAATAGAGCAAACATTCAAACAAGAAGCTGACACTATTTTTGATTTAATTGAAACCTTAGAAGAAAACCCAACAAAAGGTAAGCTCCTTGGAACAGTTGGAGGAATTGTAATCAAAGAACTCAAGTACGATGGATTTCGAATTTACTTCATCACAGAAGGATTTAAACTAAAATTCTTTGGAAAAGAAGACCTTACTGATTTACTGCTAAAGTTCGTTCGCATGTCAGACAAAAAACACCAACAAAAAACAATAAACGAAATAAGATACATACTCGCAAAAATAGGGACTTCTGGTTTTGAGTAAAAGGCGTACAGCAAGCAGTAAGAAGTTGAGACTAAAATTATATAAATTAACAGGACAACACTTAAATAGTTAAAAAACAAGGCAACAATTAATGCGAATCGTGCTAAAGGAAATTTCGAAAAACTATAAAATTAAGTCAGAATTTCCTAAGCCAACACTAAAAAACCCAAGGGTTTTTGGTGCAAGGAAACCACAGCAGTTTCCTTCACACAAAATTGAAAATTTTGTTATGCTAAGAAAATCCTCTGGATTTTCTCGGGCTTTGAATATCAACAATAAAAATAATAAGGCGTTCACGCCAATCACCAAAAACAGACTAATTCAAAGTTGCCTAAAAGAAGAACAACAAAAAGAAACAGAACATGCAGATTTTTCTCACAAAAAAGAAATAGATATGCTTTGAAAAAACTATCTAACCAATGAAGCCAAAATAAACAACAATACAAACAAGAGCAAAAACAATCTCACAAACGGCAACTGAACATTTTTTGAATCTTTCTGCTTTGCTGACTCAAGTAAACGCCGATCATACCTCAATTCGTCTTCACCCGCCTTTTAGCATGTTATATTAAACAAATTATTTAATAATAAAATCCTCAAAAAATGCAAAGCAGTTTTGGGACCTTTCGCTCACTAAGTAAACTTCAAGAAAAGAAAAAAAAATTAATCTCTTGCCAATTCCCAAATTGCTTTCAAAGCAACAAGCAATGCGGCAGGAGACACAAACGCAACAATATTGCCAAGCACTTTTGAAATTACCATGCCCAATTGCACCATATTAGCTGCAACAGACGCGGCAATAATCAAAGCAACAGTAGCAATCAAAAATTCCTGCGTTTCATGACCAGTAATGTTCAGCAATCCAACAATCAAACCCAGCACAACCAAAATCCAGGTAACTGCTGGAGTACCTAACTGCGGAACAAGTCCAGCAATAACAGCCAAAACAACACCGATCAAAAATGCCCAATGACCAAATCCTCCTGAGCTTCTCTTCGCCATAGTACATCCTCCATTAAATTATGGGTTTTTCATAGAAGTTGCATATTAAAAAGATATGTTGTAACTAACAGGAAGTAAAGAACAGAGAGTTTAGAGTTCATAATCATAACACATCAAGAATGTCATGTGCATTAAGGTCTGTTTCTGAGAACAATTCTTTAGAATGTAATGCGAACTGCACTCTTAACTGAGACAACTCAGACTTTGTAACCTGCGCAAACTTATCAGCATCAAGCAAGCCATACGGGTACCCAAGAAACACTGGATCTGAAGAATTTGGAATCAAAGAAGACACTGCTGCTTCTGGATCAACATATGAGTCACAGCGAAAAACATACTTAGACTTCGGATGCAATTTAATAAAATTAGTTTGCGTATTGGTTTTGTACAACCAACAACCATCAGGAGCAACACGTTGCAAAGCAGTTACGACACTCACACCAGTATTTGTACACAATCTTGATGTCTTAGACAAACCAAGAACAATACAAAACAACGAACGCAAATTTTTAAGCTCATGCTCATGCAAAAAACAAGTTGGAACAAGATCACCATCACGAATTAACGTATTTGGATTTAGCTCTTTTGCCGTACGAAATGCAAAATTAAGTTCTAACAACTTTAACATCAACGAACAAACCCGCTCTGGTTCTAAACGCTCATTAATCGTTAATTCAGGATCAAACGCACCAAAAACCTTCTTTGTTTTAAAATTTCCTTTAGCGTCAAAAACAGACGCTTCCAACACATCTGCCTTGTTTACAATCGCCACTAAATACTCCTCGAATACCTGCTTTGTTCGCTTATTCTTCTCATATAAAACCGCATATAAACGGATAAATTGAAGACAAGAAGAAGCTGACTTTAAAATTAAACCAGAACCGCCATCAACAAAAAGAATTTTGGTATGCAGTTCGCAGTTTGCAGTAAGCAGTTTGAAATATTCTTTTGACAATGGTATTTTCTCACCGTTGATTAAAATAGCAGAGCCAATATTAGATAATTCTGCAGATAAATGAGGGATTATTTTAGTAAAGGCTTCTTTCATACAAACAAATGATCTTGTTTTGCTTAAAAGGATTTGGAGTAAAGAGTTTACAGTTTGCAGTGAACAGTTAGCAGTAGAAAGTAAGCAGTTAGAGGTTTGCATTATAAGTTCTTTGAAGCCATCTTCCACAAGTATTCAAAATGGTTCTTATAGGTCTCCGCAATCGTAGCATTACGAATCATAATAGCAGTAATAGGCGTTCCCCAACTTACAATCGTAATAGCATCACCATACACAAACGTGTTTGTTGGATTAAACTGTTTCTCTTCTAAAAACCGATACTCTGTTGTTTGCGCAACATTCTTATCAAACAAAAAAACATCCTTCTTCTTAGCTGTAATAACGCGCTCCTTTATTTTATTCTTTTTCAAATCACGAAAAAGCTGCTTCATAAAAATTGGAAGCGCTTCCTCATATTTTTTGTCATCAATCCCCATAATCAATATTTCCTTTGGCTTTGATGAAACTGGATTTGTTTTCAAACACGAACATGAGCTCGGATACAACCTTACACGACTTGCAATAGACACTGCAACAAGCACTAACTTCATAGCAAACGCAGGCGGTTGGAACTCCGTAGACGGCATTTATTTCACATCCTGGGATTCAGACACGCCAGGATACAAAGAACTTGAAAGAAAAATTTCAGAAAATGGCGACACACCCGAACAACCCTTATTCGCAGCAGCAGGATACGACGCAACAATGTATGTTGCAGAAGCAATGAAGACTGGTGAATCAGGGAAAGCGCTGCATGATGCAATGTATATTGTGAAAAATTTCAAAGGAATAACAGGAGATTTGAGCATGGATCCAGACGGAGCAGTACGAACAGTCAAAGAAAAAATTTTTCAAATTAAAAATGAACAGTTTGTACTTGTTTGATTTTTTATTTTTTTATTTCTTATATAATTCTGTAATTTTTTCTAAAAAAAAGATTCAATTCCGGTAAAATCACGTATCTTGTCGTAAAAGTTACGTGTTTCTCATGGAAAGGCTCTTTAAAGAATACTTGACTATTCACTTGTGCAATTTACATATTCACATCATTGGGAACGCAAAAGAAAAAAGAGACTAGATATTCGGCAGTACATGTTTGAATTTGCAATTCAAAACTCGAAAATATTAAAAGACAAACATTGGCAAAACGCATATAATGCAATAGCAAAAACTCCTCCAATGGGAAGGACGCTCAAAGTCGTTTACAGACCTGAACGAGGAAAGATTAAAATAATCACTGCATTTTGGATTGATTAACATGGAAACCTGGTACGATAAAGAAGAAGACATACTGAACATCGAACTAAATACTGGAGAAAGCTGGAAAAGCATTGAGTTAGCCGAAGGAATTGTTATTGATGTAACAAAAGAAGGAAAAATAGTCAGCTTTGAAATTCCACATGCAAGTAAGTTTTTTACAGGAGATGTAAAAAAGGTTATAGAAAAAGCGAAAATTGTTGTTAACCATTAAACAAATCCGATTAGTTTCAAACCACCAATTGAAACAAACATCATAATAACACCTGCAATACTCGCTCCAAGAGCAATTGCACCAAGCGCTTTTAACTTATTCATCCCAAAAAACCACGCAAGTAAAGTTGCAGTATACACACCAGTAACAGGCAGAGGAACTGCAACAAGCAATGCAAGACCAATCACTCCATACTTTTCAACAACTCGGGATGATTTTCTTCTCGCTCTCGCCATAATATGATCAAACATTGTTCTGTAATGGCGGACATGCAGGATACGATAATGTATAATTTCCAAGAATAGAAATAAAATTGGAGCAACACACCAATTCGCAATCACTGCAATAATAAAAACTAGCAAAGGGTGAAGCCCTGAAGCAATGCCAAACGGAATACTCACTCTTAATTCCCCTATTGGCGTTAAACTTAACAGGATTGTCCAAAGGATAGAGTTTACCATGTTATTTTACCCACCCTACTCTTCACATACTCATCCTTAATCAACAACTTAACTTTTTCTTCAGGAGTTATTGCGTCACGCTTGACTTTTGTCCAAATATGAGCAGCCTTTGTGAATGTTTTTTTATGCGCTTTCTTAAACTCTTTGACTGCATCTTTCATCTTCACAGGAGGTCCTTTATGATCAACAAACTCAGACAATTTTGTTTTTTTCACCACAAAAAACCAATTACCTTTTGATTCTTTATCCCACTGCCAAACTGCATCAATCACATTAAAATCCACAAGATTATCTCTGACAAATTCAAATGCACGTACAAACTTTGTACCAGCAACATCCTCTTTTGCATCAACAGTTGTTACAGAAAGCGCAATTAAATACCCTTTCTTTTTTAGCTTGCTGATATCAAGCGGTTGCTCAACAAAAAAGTCAACAGATGGTTTTTTCAAAAACTGTTTTGCTGCTGATACAAACTTATCAAAATTTTCTCTTGTTAACGCAGCAGCAGCATTCCGCTCAGGCTGGACAGGATCAACAAGCACTAACGGGCCTTCTGTTTTACTTTTGTTTAAACGCCAAACTGCACGACCCTGATGCACTTTATTATAATCAAGCACAACTTTTGGCTTCCACTTAATTGCAGCCTTTAACAACTGCAAAAACCCTTTGTTATAAATAACCAAAATATCAATCACATGACCCGAAAAACCACGAATATAACTCTCAGCACCATAACACTTTGCAGCTTTACAAAACTTTTTTGCTAAACGAATATCATTCTTTAACTTTTTACCGTTCTTATTCACCCAATCAACATGCTTAGGAGAAAAATCAGTCACATTCTCAGCTTGTGCTGCTTGCTTAATATCCAGCACAGGAATAATCTCATACTTAATCTTATTTTTAATCCAAAAATAATCACGGCTGCCATGAATACGTTCTGGTTTCCACTTTTTTAACACAGACTCCAGCAAATTACTCAAATCATCTGATTTATGTGAAACATTAAATTTGACAAACATATCAACATCATAATCACCAGCAAGCCAAACATTCTTAGCATAACTCCCACCAAGAACTGCCGTTGCTTTCAACTTTTTCTTTTTTAATTCAGCATTAATCTCTACAAGAAATTTATTCACTTCCTTTGAAACTATCTTTCTCTCATTATCAGACGGAACAAGCTCAGGAAGCACCCCTTTCAAGACTGAATCGTAATTCATAACAAACTGAAAGAATATTTAACTTAAAAAGGTTCTTACAACACTCATTCAATCCTAAATTGAGTTTAATACGATTTTATCTTCTGTTTTCTCACAGGATAATACACCAATCCAAGAATGATAATCAATAAACCAATCAACAAAGAAGCCCACCCACTATAGACGAAAAAAAGATGCTCTTCAAATAATTTAATCAATGCAATACCTAACACGAAAGCGGAAAAACCTGTACGAACATATGCAAGCGTATTTCTCTCATTAGCAAGCACTGTCCTTTCCTGAGCAAGCAATTTATGCGTTTGAAGAGATTTCTTAAAATGCCTGTGTTGAAACGCTTTTTTCTCATCAGCAGCAGCCATAGAACTATTCTTTTCAGATTATTTATAAATTATTCTAAACTGTAAAGTGCTACTTTTATAAAGAAAAACACACAACAAACATAAAAAAACGGTGAACAATGGAAGAAGCACTCATCATCACAACAGCAATTGCAGTATTATTGTTTGTTGGAGTCATCTGCTCATGGATAGGAAACAAACTCAAAATACCAGACGTACTACTACTCATCCTCACCGGCATGTTCTTCGGACAAGCAACCTTTCAAGGAGAAAAACTCGTCCAATTTCCAGAAGTATTCCTTAGCAGCCTCGCAATATTAGCACTAGCAATGATCGTATTTGACAGCACCGCACGACTACGACTGAAAGAATTAGACGCGTTCAGCCTTAAAACAATCAGATTCATGTTTTTGTTCACCATCCTCACACTCATTTTATTTACGGCAGCAACGTACCACATAGCACAAGTGCCTTTCTGGAGCAGCCTACTGCTCGCTGCAATAATGATAGGAACATCACCAGAAGTAGCACTTTCATTCCAAGGAAAATCAAAAACACTCACATTACTAAAACTTGAAAGCATATTCAACACACCACTAACAGTAATCCTTCCATTCTTAATCCTAGACCTTATGCAAAATGTAAAAACAAATATTCTTACAGATCTCTTTGAACAAGCTGTTCCATTCGTAATGAACTTAATTGTCGGCATAGGAACTGGAGTTTTTGTAGGGCTTATCCTATTCAAACTAGTACAACATGTCTACAAAGAAATTTATTCACCGCTTGCAGTTATTATTGCAACACTGCTTTCTTACGTGCTGGCGGAAAACCTCGGAGGATCAGGAGTGTTAGCTGTTACTGCGCTTGGCTTGTTCTTTGGCAATGCATACATCAAAGAAAAACCAACACTGCTCGGCATAGAAAGCGTATTAACAAAAGCATTATACATTCTGGTCTTCATACTTACAGGAATAATCATCAAAATTCCCCTCACAAAAAAATTCATAATAACCTCAATCGCACTGTTTATCATATACACAATCATCAGATTTTTTGCCACATGGCTTAGCTTCAGAGATGAAAAATACAACACAACAGATCTAATAATTATTGCCTTAACTGCTCCGAAAGGCATTGCAACAGCAGCAGTATTATTCATACTAGTCGTATACAACATAACAGGATTAACAACAATAATAGACTTAACATTCGCATTTATTCTATACAGCATCATAGTTTCTACAATAACAAACTGGATTTACATATTTCACCAAAAAAGATCCCATAAAAAATGAGAACAATACTATTATACACCAAACTTTTCAGAAAAGTTTGATCAAAATGCTCGTTGCACTACACTCGAGAAGCAAATCATAAAATATTCACTTCGTGAATATGTTTATTACTCTTCTCTCGCTACGTGCGATCTCACATACCAAGCCACGCCAAATCAAAAAGAGAAGCAAAATGACCAAAACAATACTCTTAGACACAAACTTTCTTGTAGAATGTGCAGCAAACAAAATAGACATAGAAAAAGAACTCACACGAATACTTGACTTTAACTTTGACATTGCAATACTAGACAGAACAATGGAAGAACTCGATACACTAATTGCCCGCAAAGGAAAGACCGGACAAGCAGCAAAACTTGCCAAAATGATCTTGATGACAAAAAAAACACTAGTGCTCCCAACAGAAGGAGGACACACAGATAATATTTTACTAAAAGAAGCAAATGAAAACACTATTATTGCAACAATGGATCAAGAGCTAAAACGAAGATTAAAAGCAAAAAAACAAGATGTAATCATAATTAGAGCGAAGAAAAAATTGGAATTAGTAAGAAGTTAGAAGAATACAGTTGACAGTTTGCAGCAAGAAGCAAAAAATAAATATCATTTCTATTTCTACACACTCATGAAACAAATTTATGTTCTGCGTCACGCGAACTGGAACCTTGAAAAAGATGACTTGACAAAAGAAGGAAAACAAAAATGCGCAGATATGCGAGATAAGCTTCCTGCTTTTGATTTCGTAATCTCATCATCATTTCAACGAAACATACAAACAACCACTTTATTAGGAAAAGAACCAGAAGTTGATAAACGCGCAGGCGTGCTTAACCTTACTGATGAACAAAACAAACACATCACACAACTCAGAAAAACACACAACCTAGGAGTTGTTGGAGCAATATTTGATACACCTGAACTCATAGATCCTGTAAAAAAAGCAGGAGAACTCCTTATCCAACTCATAAAAGAAACAATATCTAAGTTACCTCCAAATGGAAAAGCTCTTATCATATCACACGACGGAACAATGATCTCTGCAGAAATGCTTTTACAAAAAAACTTTACAAAACCAATTAAAACATATGACGAACTTGAAGGATATATTGTTGATGAACAGTTACACACTCACCCATTTGGACATAAAGAAAAACGCACTATTCCCCGACCTAAAGGTCAGGGTATTTTATCGTGAGTTTTTCTACTTGCAAAGTTCGCCCTAAATGTCAGAAATTGGAAATTTCTGAGCAAGTTAGAAATCTACGATTTCAAACTGGGCAGGTTTTAAACCCAAGTGCAAAGTCCTGCGAACTTTGCAATAACAAAAGACAACATTCTTGTTAGCAGAAAAACACAACAATTAAATTACAAACTGAAATCCAAAAAAATCATGCAGTTTAAAATCGATCAATCCATTCTTGACAAATTTTCTGATGTGAAACTAGGTTTGTTAGTTGCAAAAGGAATAGATAACACTGGAAGAAACAAACAAGCAATTGCAAAACAACAAGAAACAGAAAAAGAAGTAAGAACAAAATTAGAGATTGAAACCCTTGCAGACCATCCAAAAATCAAAGACTGGCGAGACGCATACAGCACATTCGGAGCAAAACCAAAAACATACAAAAATTCTGTAGAAGCACTATTGCGCAGAGTGTTAAAAGGAGACAGCCTGCCCATTATCAATAACTTAGTCACCACATATAATACAATATCAATTAAACATATGCTGCCTGCAGGCGGAGATGATCTTGATAAAATCAATGGCGACATCTGCTTAACTATTGCTCAAGGAAGCGAGCAATTTACCATGCTTGGTGGCAAAGAAAGCGAAACAGTTGAAGCAGGAGAAGTCATTTATCGCGATGACAAAGAAGTACTCTGCAGACGATGGAACTGGCGAGAATGCGACAAAAGCAAAATGGCAGAAACAACAAAAAACGTATGTATTGTACTTGAAGGATTGAGTAATACGAGCGAAAAAGAATTAAAAATTGCTTTAGAAGAATTACAACAAGATGTACAAAAGGTTTGTGGCGGGAAAAGTGAAATGTATGTTCTGAATAAAGAAAATTCATTTGTTGAATTCTAGTGTTTAAAATAATTTTCAATTAAATTTATTCTTAAATAGAGAAAATAATCCGATAGCTTTATAAAGGGGTGTTTGAGACTTTCCTATAATGAGATGCTGGGGGTTCTCTACCTATCAGCATTGAGGCAAACCAAATGTTTTACAAAATAGAAGTACAAGATCACGTAAGAGTAGCACCAAGATTATTTGGCAACAACGTCCAAGACGCCGTAATCAAAGCCGTCAAACAAAAATACGACGGTATCATCGATCCAAACTTAGGCGTAGTCATTGATGTAGCAACTGTTAAAAACGTCGGAGAAGGAGTAATCATCCCAGGAGACGGAGCCAGTTATTACGATACAATATTTGAATTACTCACATTCCAACCAGAAATACAAGAATTATTACCTGGAAAAATCAAAGACATAGCAGACTTCGGCGCATTCATCACACTAGGACCAATAGACGGCATGATACATATCAGCCAAACAATGGACGACTTTGTCACATTCGCAAAAGACAAAACATTAGCAGGCAGAGACAGCAAACGAGCACTCAAAGTAGGAGACACCTGCCGAGCAAGAGTCATCGCAGTATCATTCAAAGACATCACAAACCCAAAAATCGGACTAACCATGAGGCAACCAGGCCTTGGCAAACTCGAATGGGTAGAACAAGAAGGAAAAGATAAAATAGTCGAAAAAACAGAAGAAAAACCTAAGACGAATAAGGAGAAAAAGTAATAGAAAAAAAATGAAAATCGAAGATTTTCAATTTTCCTCGCGGAGGCTCGGAAATGTCAAGAAAAAAAGCATGTAAAAGCTGCAAATACTTTTATGAAGGACAAGAATGTCCACTCTGCAAAAGCAGCCAAACAGTCACAAACTGGAAAGGAAGAATCCACATCATAGACGCAAAAGAAAGCGGAATAGCCAAAAAAATAGGAGTAGAAGAAACAGGAGAATACGCAATCAAGGTGAACTAATCATGGAATTAACAATCAGCGAAAAAAACGAAAATAAAACAATACAAAGACAAGAAATACTTGGCAAACTAAGCTTTACAGGAGCAACACCAAGCAACAAAGAAGTACAAACAGAACTGGCAAAAAAACTCAACACAAAACCAGAACTAATTGCGGTACGAAATATCAACACACAATACGGTGGTGGAAGCGCAACATTCAGAGCACTAGCGTATCCAACAAAAGAACAATATAATTTAATTGAAATCAAAAAAATAGAAGAGCCAAAACCTGAGGAAAAGAAAGAAAATGAAACAACTCCTCAAGAAGTAAAAGCAGAATAATACTGAAGAAAAAATAACTGAGGCACAACAAAATGGCAAAAAAAGGCGGCGCAAAAGAAAGCAAGAAGCGCGAAAAGAAAGTAAGAAAACGAAAGCCAACATACAAATTATACGAAATACAAGGCGAAAAAGTAGTAAGAAAAGCAGGCTGGAGCCCAAAACTCGGAGCAGGATACTTCTTAGCAGAACACAAAGACCGCAAAACGTGCGGAAAAACTGGTTACACAGAATTCAAGAAAAAAGAAGACAAAAAGTAAACAGTTAGAAGTAAGCGGTCGAAAGTTTGAGTTGAGAGTAGAAAGATCAGGACATAAAAAACAAACAACAGAATCAACTCTTAAACAAATAAAAATCCCAATCACCGCAAGCGGTGGGGTGCTAAAAAATCTCCGATTTTTGGTACAAGAAAAACTTTTCTTTGTATTCACAAGAAATGCAAAGCATTTCTGTGCAAGGAAATCACGGTGATTTCCTGCACACAAAATTGAAAATTTTGTTGTGCCCAGAAAATTTTTCAAATTTTCTCGGGTTTAAAGTTATGATACCCCCATCGATGGCAAGAAAAACAACGAACCCACCCTGCCCCAAGGAGCAGGGTATCATAACAAATCAAAGTATCTACTTGACAATTATTTTCTTTATCAATACTTTCTGAAGAAATTGTTTTTTCCTTATTTTTTGGGATCAACATCACCAAAATCCAGCAGGAATTTTTCCTTTAACAATAAAGAAATAAAAAAAGAAAAAAATCCCAAACCTGAGGAAATAACTAAGTTATTTCCTTAAGGCAAATGCCTATGTGGAACAGGCCCTGCATTAGCTTTTTGTTTTGTGTTGTTGCGCTCAACAAAGCCCCTGTTGACAAAAATCATCGCTGACCTTTGTTTGCTATTGCAACATAAGGAATTGCGCCTTGCTCTCCTCATGCTCATCCACTGATGGTTTGGTTTTGTCTACACTGTTTCTTTCTCATACAAATAACATAAGCACGCAAAGATATATAATTAACGTATAGGAAGTACGACTATATGACCAAAGTACTCTGTACAGGCACCTTTGATTTGCTACACAAAGGACATCTTAATTATTTCGAACAAGCAAAAAAACTAGGAAATCATCTCATAGTAGTTGTTGCAAGAGACAAAACAATTGAAAAAGAACGAGGAATATTGCCAATATATAACGAAAAAGAAAGATTAAAAAAAATTGCAGAACAAAAAAATGTTGACAAAGCAAGACTTGGACATGAAGAAGATAAATTAAAAGTTGTCGAGGAAGAACGCCCCGATATCATCCTGCTCGGTTACGACCAAAAAATAAACAAGAAAGAACTATCCAAAAAACTCGCACAACGAGGACTTCACCCAAAAATACTTCGTGCCAAAGCATACAAATCTGAACAATACAAAAGTTCACTACTTAAAAAATTAATAAATAAAGTCTCGCTGATATGCATCTGTTGATTTACTTGTTGCTGTTCCTTCTTGCTGAGACTCAGCACCCATATTCGGAACAAATGTATCACCAGATTTTTGCCAACCAAGCCAGTCGCAACTTACTGTTAACACACAGTTTGTGCCACACGAACATTGAGCAGTCGAACCACACGCAACATTGCCACAAGGCGTGTTACAATATACTGGTCCAGGAATTGCCTCAACAGAAGGGGCCTGCGAGGAATAACACGTACAAGAACCTCCCTCTACATTACTACCAGTAACACGAACACTTGACTGCGGCGTAACACGTGCCCCATTCACACACATAAAACTATTCAGCTGCGAAAGAATTGCAGCAGAATGATCAGGCTGAGAGGTCAACAAACCACGCTCACTACAAACAGAAGCACAAGAAAGAATAACAGGCTCTTCTTGCTCAACAACGTAATCATCATATTCATCATATGCTTCTTCAGCTTCTTGCTGCTGACGCCACGTCTGATAATAAGGCACCAGAGGACGACTACCACCACTTGTAGCTCCTCCACCACCTTGCGGAGGCATTGGAGTAGGTGTTGTAACTGGAGGCTCTTCCTCTTCTTCTGTTTCATTCACATCATCAATAAGTGTTAGCAATTCCTCGCCAACACACCTATCACCAACAGGACACATGCAATTACTTTGACAAGTTGACAAAGCACACCCACCATCAGGCAAAGCAACAGGAGGACAACTTGGAGAACCAGGCAATTCGCATTGCTCACCAAAACCTAACACGCCATCTCCACAAACAGGAACTCTGTTTCCTCCTTGAGGAGGCTGCAATGGCTGAGGTGGTTGCACAGGAGGCATAGGACACTGACAATCATTCGTACAATAATGAGCAGAAACACCAGAAGCTCCTGTTACACCTGAAGTTAACGCACACAAACCACCAGGAGGATCACACTGCTCTCCTGCTTGTGAATCAACATAGTCATCACCACAAAAACCAATCGCTTGCTGACACAAACAATTAGGCAAACAAACACTTCCAGCAGTACACTGATTTTCAGGAATAGTTAAATCACCCCAATCACACTGCTCAGTCAACCTATCAAGAACACCATCACCACACTGCCCTTGCGGTTGCTGACACTGACAAAGCGCATTACAAACACCATCTGCTGCGCACACAGTACCAAGACCATCACACTGTTCACCTGCATCAACAACACCATTACCACAGGTTGCAGGCGAAGATATACACGCTGCTCCCTGATGAGACTCAACACACCCAGCAAAACCATGATCAATACAATTATAATCAGTAAATGTTGCTCTATTGCGTAAACAAGAAATCTCGCGAACAGTTAAACTTGATAATACACGCTCACCATCCTGATCAACACAAGTATCTTGATACAAACCAGATGTATCTCTTGTTTGACCTGGAAGTGCGATAAATGGTAAAGGCTTATTTGCTGTTGGGCCCCCATCACTATCAGAACAAATACCAAACAACCAGACAAGCCAACCAGGCATTTGCGCAGAAACAGGAATAGCAAACAAAGAAATTAAGACAATCAATACAATAAACTTTTTCACAATATCACCTTCTTTTGACGAATTCAGCTAACTTGATTATTTAAGTGTTTCTACTGTTTTTACTTTTGCTTTCTGGAACTGGCAAACCATCTTCAATAATATAAACCTGATCAGCTCGCGGAACAAAACGCACTGCATCAAAAAAATCACCAACAAGCTCATTTACTTTTTCCGAACTATACGTCGCAAGCTGTTGCCCCTTCACACCTGCCCAACAAATACTTGGAAAACGCGCTCGCGCAACATAAAATATTTTTGCAAACTCACCATCAACAGGAACATCAGGTACTTGAATCCTAAAATCAACCTGATCAGGAAAACCCTCCTGATCAGCCATCAAACTCACCAAATGAACACGCAACTCCAACCTTGTTTCATCATCCACCCTTACACGATACGCAAGAAGCTCACGAACAAAAGACTCATTTCCCGGTCTTTTTTCTCCTTCCACCAAATCCATTCGCGCAACAGAATACGTTAATCTATGCGGCAGTTCTGCACCAAGATCATGCTTGAATTTTAAATTTCGAGTTCCAGAGATTGGCGTAAGACTTGCTGGAAACGGCAGTAATTCTCGACCAAAATAAGCAACAACATGACTTTCTAAAGGAAGATCATACTTTGTAAGCAGTTGCAATCTGCCCATTTTAATCAGGTAACCTAGTTCTATCTACAAAATCAAGCCAACCACAAATACCGTTTGCGAGCTGATCTAATGTATCATCTTCAAACGTATTTTTCCCTGCAAACATACCCCACCACGACGGAAGCGGTGCTGAACCTCCACCGGGCAAATTAAGAATGGGTCCTGATTTCATACTTTCAATTAATTGAGTATATACATCAGCAAGTTCACCAGTAGCCCTAGCAACCATACTCTCATCTGCTGAAGCAACAGTAATCATTTGCGGAACAATGACTTTACCCATCACTCGTTCATACAATGAAAAACGAACTTCCAAAAGTTTACTATTAGTGTCATCTGCTTTTAATGATAAAATAACACGCTCACGCAACGTTCCAGGAACATAAAACTCTCCTTGTTTTCCCTGACCCCAAGAGTGACGCAATGCAACACCATTAGAATTTCTAAAAACAGTTCTATAATGATCATCATTACGATCAGGCATTGGCCAATCTAACTTACGATACGAGCTTATCATTGCACTCAATAACGGCAATGGCTGCGCTGGTTTTACAATAGATTTAAGACCGCCAAGCTCATAATCCCGACCATCAAGCTCTTCAAGTTTAAGACCATATCTATTAAATAAATTTTCTTCAAGACCATCCAACTCAGATGAACGATCAACTAATTCTCTTTCACGCGCGTCAAGTGCAGCAGAACGCTCGTCTAACTTTCGCTTATAATCTCCTCGTGCCCTTGCAAGATCATATTCTCCTTGTCCGCCCATTTTAAACCTCGTCACCTCAGAGTAGTAATGTATTCATTTGGAATTTAATTCCCAATATAAAAAGGTTACGGTTAAAAAAAAAATCCTAACTGGCAAAGTTAAGTTAAGTATCTCCTAACGCAAGCTTTAAAAAAGCCCCACCAACTATCAAAAACACCAACTGCCTCCGTGGCTTAGTAGCTATAGCGGCTGACTTGTATTGGAAACGTGTTTTCAATCCTTCAAAAAACACGTTTTTCGAAGTAATCAGCAGGTCGAGGGTGCAACTCCCTTCGGAGGCTTACTATGAAAAAAGAAACATACCAACAGTTACAACAAACTTATTCAGAACTGCCAGATTTTGAAAAAATCAACCAAGAATTTGAACTAAGCTTAATAGAAACAGAAGACTTTCTGCTTCGAACTATAAAACGAAAAATGGCAGAAAAAATAGAAGAAGTACTCAACATACTGGAAACAATAATCAATCCAGACCCGAACAGTTTTGTACAACTCTACGAATGCAGACCATTCACAACAGAAGATAAAAAAGAAACACTCAGCATTTACAGAAAACTCATGGAAAGCTACCGTTACTTATTTGAAACAGACATTTTAGCAGAAGATAAAAAAGAAGCAGACGCAATTATCAATGCATTCAATGTATGGCTGGAAAACAAAAAAGAGATTGTAAAACACATTCAGAAATTACGCCATTGCTGGCAAAAAAACATAGAAGCAAAAGAAGTATTAAACTATTTTGGGTGAGAAAATGAACATCATCTTAATCGGACCGCAAGGCTGCGGCAAAGGAACGCAAGCCAAAAAAATCATTGAAAAATATGAATTAAAACACCTCAGCACAGGAGACATAATCAGATCAGGTATTAAGGCAGGCGACGAAACAGCACTCAAAATTAAAGGATATACAGAACGAGGAGACTTAGTTCCAGATGATGTAATCATGGAACTTGTTGAAAAAAATCTAGACATGAAAGGAAATGTTTTTGATGGCATACCCAGAACACTCAACCAAGCAGAACTTCTTGATCGAATGACTGAAATTGATTTTGTCATTGAATTAAAAATAGACGATGAAGTAGCCATAAACCGCATCAGTGGGAGACGACAAGACAAAGAAGGAAACATTTACAGCATTTACAATTTGCCCGAAGGCATCAAAGAAGAGAATTTAATTCAAAGAGAAGACGATAAGCAAGAAGCAGTCAAAAAAAGATTAGAATTATACCGAGACGAAACAGAACCCCTGCTCGAATACTACAAACCAAGAAACATTGTTCATTCAATAAATGCAAGCAAAACACCAGAAAAAATTTTTAAAGATGTTTGCGAGATTATCGATAGTTCGCAGTAGACAGCATGTGGCAATCAGTTAGAAATTCTGGCGAATAAACTCCGTCGCATAACTGCCCTTCGGCAAGAAAAAATGCAATGTTGCTTTCTTTTTTCCAGGAAAACACTCATCATCAGCAACCGTTAACTGCACATCCTTTGCTTCAACCCAAACTTTTCTTACATCGCCTTCAACACTCAACTCAGGAAATTCATTAATAATAAAATTTCTTGGTGTTAATTGTTCTCGTTCAAGAATCTTCTTTGTTGCATTATCTTGTACTTCTGAACCAAAACCGACAATCGGCAATAGATCTTCTTTTGATAATTCTGCTGTTTCATTCCACAACTTACTTTGATACGCGTGAATGTACAACAATAAACGCTTTCTTGGAAGCTTACGCAATGCTGTGAGAAATTCTCCTTTTTGCACAAATAATTCCACTGAATTTATTAGCTGCTCATCAGTCACTCTTATAAGCTCAATTGCTTTTTTGAAATCTCTCTTTACCAAAGCTTTTCCTACCTCTGCATTATTTTTGCTGAATCTTTGTTCGCCAAACAAGTTCTTGAATTTAGAATTTATTTCTGGAATGTTCTCTAAATTTCGCACAACTACTGTAAACTTATTGCCTTTCAAATCACCAACATGAACAGGATCATCACCAAAACCAAAAACTGATATTTTTATGCTTTCTACAGTTATTGAATCAATCTTCTGTTTTGAAGCACCAAAAACAGAACAAACCTGCTCTGTAACGGACCTCCTATCCTTAAGCCCTGCATACGCAAACTTTTTCTCAGAAACATGCAACGCATTTGCAATCTTTCTCAACGCTTCAGGGGTCGTATAATCCTTTTTCCACAATTTAAAATACAAATATTTGCCTTGCTCTTTTGGACTAATAGTTGACAATTCAGTTACAATGAAATCCTCAGGAACGTGTTTAATAATGTACATAAGTTCCTGATATTCGTTAAGTTTTAATAAGCTTTTATTTTATCCCCAGTTATGAGAACACTTACAAATTTTCTACTCATTGACGAACAAAATAACAAAGTCTTACTCGGGATGAAAAAAAGAGGATTTGGAGCTGGCAAATACAACGGATTTGGAGGAAAAGTAGAAAGCAAAGAATCAATAAAACAAGCAGCCATACGAGAACTCTTTGAAGAAGCTGGACTTACTGTCAATGAAAATGACGTAACAAAACAAGCAGAACTCACCTTCAAAGCACCATTCGACAACAGCATTGTACACGTTTTTACCGCAACAAAATGGACAGGTGAGCCTGTTGAAAGCGAAGAAATGGCACCAAAATGGTTTGAATTTAATGAAATCCCTTACGACACGATGTGGGCAGACGACAAACACTGGATACCAATCGTTTTGGCAGGCAAATACGCAGAAGGATCATTCACCTTTGATAAAGATGAAAATATCATTGATATGAACATACAGGGAACTTTGAAAAAGTCATAAAAATAGATCAAAGTTCCCTAAGCCAACTTTTAATATCGACGACAAGAATTGTAGGGCGTTCACGCCATTCACCAAAAAGCTGATTAATTCAAAGTTGCCTACAAGAAAAATGAAAGCAACATGACCTAATTTCTGAAGCTTTCCTTTAACCTCAAGCATTTTGTCAGTAAATTGCATAGAGCCTATTATTCCTAGTCTCATATCACTCTTTTTGTAATCAAACTTTATAAAAACTCTGTTTGAGCAAGACTTTTAAACCTCTTACTTCAAACTTCTTACTTAACTCAACACGTTTTTTATCAGAGCCACAAACTCATGAATATCTTCTTCTTCAGTGTCAAATGAACACATCCATCTCACTTCAGAAGTCTGCTCATTCCAAACATAAAAAAAATACTCCTTTTGCAAAACTGGAATGTACTGCTTAGGAACGATAGCAAAAACCCCATTCGCTTCAACTTTCTGAGTAATTTTAATTTCAGAAATTTTTTTAATCTCATCAAACAATATTCTTGCCATCCTGTTTGAATGCTGTGCGTTTTTGAGCCACAAATCATTGGATAATAATTCTTCAAACTGCGCGGAAATAAAACGCATTTTAGATGCAAGCTGCATTCCCTGCTTTCGTATAAATGCAAACTTGTTTGATAATTCTTTATTACGAAAAATAACAGCTTCGCCAAACATCATGCCATTTTTCGTTCCACCAAAAGAGAGCACATCCACACCCAAGTCAAAAGTGATCGCTTTAAGAGATTTGTTAAAACTTGCTGCTGCATTCGACAAACGCGCACCATCAACATGCAAAAGCATACCATTTTCGTGAGCATAATCACCAAGATCTTCAACTTCTTTCAATGTATAAAGCGTGCCTAATTCAGTTGGCTGAGTAATCGACATCACTTTTGGCTGAGCATGATGTTGATCACCAAACCCATAAACATGACGTTTCAGCTTCTCCACAGAAATTTTGCCATCATTCGTTGGCACTGTAAGCAACTTACACCCTGTAAACCTTTCCGGAGCACCACATTCATCAACATTAAGATGTGCTGTTTCAGCACAAATGATTGAGTTAAATGATTCTGTCACTGCTTTAAGTCCCAAAACATTTGCACCAGTGCCATTATAAACAAAATAAACATCAACATCCTTGCCAAAATGCTCCTTGAATTTTTTAATTGCCCTTGCAGTATATTCATCAGTTCCGTAGGCGCTAGCGTGCCCTGAATTTGCTTTTTGAATCGCCTCAATAATCAAGGGATGCGCTCCCGAATAATTATCACTCGCAAAACCTTTGATTTTTTTCATAATTACATTAATCAATAACAGATATTTATAAAATATTCTACCGCTATTCTTTTAAACGCTAAAAATTCTACCATCTATTGAATGGTGGTTTACTACGTAAACCACAGTTGCATAGGTGGAATTTTGGCGTGATCAAGAACCACTTAGTTGTATCAAATTATGATGAAGCTATCGCTTCATGCCACCCATTTATTAACGGGTGGTTCTTGACAGACTTAATTTTTAATAAAATACATGCACCTGTAGCTCAGCTTGGATAGAGCGAAGCACTCCTAATGCTTAGGCCGAGGGTTCGAATCCCTTCAGGTGCGTAGCGAACAAAGTGAGCGAAGCAACTGAAGGTTAAAGAAAAAAATTTATTTTTCTGCAAACCTTCAGGTGCGTTTAAAAAAAAAAGCACTTCGTGCAACACCAATTTATTCAATAAGGGATTCGAACGTCCTCAAAAATAAAAATCCCACCGGAGCAGAGCTCAGGGGTATTTTTAAAGTTATGATACCCATCGATCACAAGAAAAACAAAGACGAACCCAACCGCCCCAAGGAGCGGGGCATCATAACAAATCAAAGATTTTTGGGAGTTCATCGTTCGCTTTGCTCACTCTGAACAATCCCTTCAGGTGCGTTTATTACCATCTTCTCTTAGCCTTTCGTACTTCCTGCACAATAGAACAAAGCCAATTTGCAGTAGAAAAATAAGGGATAAAAAAAGTGTACGCAAGCAAAGGAACAAGGTGTGATTTAAGTTTTTCATCATACACTCTATGAGCAAAAATAATCAAATAAATACCCAATGCCAAACTCAAAAGAATAGGAATTGTTACCTGAATGTTTCTTGCAAGCACAAACTCCTTAACCGTTGGCAAGTCAAGCAAGGTATTCAAAAAATAGTCATCAAGCGTTAAACTGCGCACAAAGAAATCAAAGAATCTTGTTGTAAAATCATACAGGATGATCCCCACGTTTGCAACCAAAATTACAATTGCTGCGACATTAACAGGCAATTGGAACGTTCCAAAAACACCATGTTTTTTAGAAAAAATCATCTTTCTGTAATTCCACATATTGTAAATATAACCACGAGACCAGCGCATACGCTGACGCCAAAACATATGCAAATCAGGAGGAACACACGTATGAGAAATTGCAGTTGGTTCCATCTCAACCAAATAGCCATTGTACCTTAACCTTAACGCGATTTCAAAATCTTCAGTCAAATTATTCTTATCACGAGCAAAACCACCAAGTTTTTTAACCACACTGGTTTTAAACAAAGATAAAGCACCATGCGTGATAGCCAGCGTACCAAAATTCTTCATTATGAAACGAGTCATTGTAGACATAATATATTCAAAACGCTGCATACGCTCGAGAAGATTCTTTGGCTGCTCAACTTTAATCCTACTAATAACAGCACCAACTTGTTTATTACTAAAACGCAAAATCATTTTTTGAAGTGCATCAGGTTCAATTCTGCTATCTGCGTCAATCACTGCAAATAACTCTCCTTTTGCAACATCCAATGCTGCATTCATAGCAGCCGCTTTGCCTGCGTTTTTCTGATTGATTAATATGACTTGAGAGTGATTTTTTTGGAACTTTTTCACAATACTTGCAGTGTTATCTGTACTCCCATCATTTACTACAAGAATCTCTGTTAACTGCTTTGGATAATCTGCATCAACCAAAGATATTAATGTTTTAAGAATTGTTTTTTCTTCATTAAAAACAGGAACGGTTAATGTAATTTTTGGCAACCTCTTCTGTTTTTTCTGATGATCTGAACTGTACAAAAAGTTCAGCCAGATAATAACCAGCCAAAGTGTAATGAAACTTACGCCCCATAGGATGTATTGTAACATGACTCCAAAAGCAGCAATTTGGTTTATAAATGTTGCGCCAGATTTATATACTCAAATAGAGATTTTACTATTTTGGAGGGACTATGAAACAGTTGGGTTTTGTAACAATCATCAGCTTACTTATTTTTGTACTCATGATTCCTCTGGCATTTCTTACTGGCGTAACAGGATTTATTCCAGATCTGATTTTATTTTTTGCGCTGACTTTGTTTTATTACTGGACATACGACACACTTAGAATGACTCTGCCAATATTCACATTGCTTATTATCGGACATATTTTACACGCGTGCGGCATATTTGGATGGTACCACATATCACCAGTGCCAATACAATGGGATCACATTACACACTTTTTTGGAACATTTCCATTTGCACTGCTCTTTTTCAGATTTGCAGAACAATGGAAAACAAAAAAATGGTTTACGCGTAAAAATTTGTTATTATTAATTGCAGTATTTATCGCAGCAACAGGAATAGGAGCAGTAGTAGAAATGAGTGAATTTATAGGCTACTTAACCTTGGGCTTCGGCGATGGAGGATTGCAGTTCGGACCAGGAGATGGTTTGCCAGACCAAAACATCATTGACAGTATTGGTGGCGGATGGATAAACACAGGATGGGATTTTATCTACAACACACTCGGAATACTTTTTGGGATGATTATCATGATCATAATCCTAATAAATAAACAGCAAGAAGTAAGCAGTATTCTGTGAATAGTAAAAAGCAGAGAGTAAAGATGAGAAAGTTTTGGTCAAATCAACTTCTTCAACAACTCTGCAACTTTCTCACCAGAAGCCTTGCCCCTTAACTGAACCATTGCCTTACCCATCAACATATTAAACGGTTGACCTTTATTTTCATTCACTAAATTTTCAATCACTTTCTTCAACTCTTTATCAGACAATGTTCTAAATTTGTTCAAAACATCCTTAACAGGATTTCCTTCTTTCAAAATATCAAGAACACTTTCTTTAGATATCGCTCCTGCGTTTAATGCGGCGAACAAATCCCTGAAATCATCATCTGTTGGATCAACATCTTTGTTAAACTGACGACGAATTGTTTTAGCTGATGTTAACAACGTTTCAGCAATAAACGCAAGTTTTATCTTTTTGAACTTTCCAATGAACTCATCAAACAATACAGTTTGCTCAGACTTTGCAACAAGCACTGCAAGATCTTTTCCCAAACCAAGCGTCTCATATCTTTTGATTTTATTATCAATTAGTTCAGGAAGCTGGACACTATCAATCACTTCTTTTTTAATCCTAATCGGCAAAACATCAGTTTCAGGATACATTCTTGCTGCACCAGGAATGGGACGCATATATGTGCTTGTTCCATTCTCGTTTGCTTTTCTTACTTCTCCAGGTACTCCTTTAATAGCTTCCTTTGCTCTACCTATTACGGCACTAAGAGCTCTTTCTGCGTTAAAACTATCTCCTGCAGTTAAAATAAATGCATCTTGATCAGTACAATTCATAAACTTTCTAATAATCTCAACTTCGTCTTTTGTTATTCCAAAATTGGGAAGTTCATCACTATGCATTATGCTCAGTCCGGCTTTAATCCTTGCATAATCAGTAAACTCAGTTCCAAGCCGTCTATTTGGCTGAATTTCTTTTCCTACCAATCCTTTGAATTTTTCAAGTTTAATTGCAAAAATTTTTCCTTTTTTTGTCAACGCTGATTTTAAAATATTTGAAGCAGTGTTTTTCATAATTACAGTGATTTCTTTTATTTCAGCTTTTACCTCAGAAACCTCTCTTTTCTTAAGCTCTTCTTTGATTTCCAATAATCGTGTTTGTCGCTCTCCTTCTAATTTAACGATTGTAGGCAAAAGCTTAAGATCTTGCGCTCCTTTAATCTCAACTCTTGCACCACCAGGAACAGAAACGTTAACATCTTGTCTTATTGTTCCAAGTCCTCTTTTTACCTTACCTGTGCTTCTTAGCAGCATTCCAATATACTCAGCTACTTCTTGACACTGCTCTGGAGAGTGGATTTCTGGCCCTGTTGAAATTTCTATAAGAGGAATTCCCAGTCTATCAAGTCGATACGTTTTTCTTGTTTCATCATCACTAATTACCCTCGCGCTGTCTTCTTCAACAATTATTGTAGGAATTGTAACTTTTCCATAAGAGGTACTAATATTCCCGTCCATTGCTATTAATGCAGTTCTCTGAAATGCTGCTGTATTACTTCCATCAATGATGGTTTTTCTCATCACCTGAACCTCATCAACAAAGTTTGCATTTAGAATTTTTGCAATTTGCATAACAGCTTCAAATGCTTCTTTTCTTAAATTTCGCGGCGGCTCTTCATCAAGTTCTACAAGACAACAATTTTCATCATATGCTTCATACACGTATGTTTTTCCTCTCATTGCTTCATGTGCTGCTGCTTCATCTATTTCTCCTGTTTCTCCTACAACAGCTCTCATTTTTCTAACAATAGTATAATCTGGTTTTTTCTCTTGAACAATTGAATCACACTCACAAAATAATTTCTTACAGTTAATCTGCTGATGAATTTCCAAACCACAAGTTATTTTTTCCATAATTTTCTCCTCTAAATTATCCCAAAAACGTATGATTTATTTCTCTCAAATTATATTCTCCTGCAATATTTTCTCTCATGAACTTAACCGGATCTTTTTGTTTTAATGCGACAAGCAATTTCATATACGCAGTTTCAGGCAGCATATCGGCAAGATAAACCGCTCCAACACCCATACTTAACTTACGCAAATTTGTATAAACATAAGGATTCACACTACCATAAATTGTTTGGCTACAAATGAAGATATGAACTCCTTTTGATGCTGCTTTTTTTAATACAGGAAGAAAACCATATTTTGTATCTGAAACATTAATATGACCAAAAGCAGTTGCTGCAATAACAATTCCTTTCACGCCTTTTTTCAAATAATATTCAATCATACTTGGATCTAGTCCAGGATAAACATATATCAATCCTACATTTTCTCCGAGCTTTCTCAAACTCGTTGAATGATTAGATCTTCTTGGACAATTTTCACCAATAATATCTATCTTCCCATCAGGATAAATGTGCGCAATAGCATCATCATTAATAGGTCTGAAAGCATCACGCCTACTTGTATGCATCTTTCTAACTTTGGTTCCCCTAATAATTTGACAGTGCTTATCTTCTATTGTTGCATGCATACAAATAGCAACAACAGCCGCATCCAATTTTGCCGCTGCAATCACTGCACAAGTTAAGTTCATAAAAGCATCCGATCCTCCTCGGTCAATGCTTCTTTGAGAACCTGTAACAATCACAGGCTTATTAAGATCTTTTAGTAGAAAAGAAAGTAACGCGGCAGTAAAATGCATAGTGTCAGTACCATGAGTAATAATTATGCCATCAACATTTGGCAACAGTTTTATTACCTCTTTTGCCATTTTTTCAACATCCTCTGGCAAAAGATCTTCACTCATCAAACTCATAATCCGCTTTGCTTCAAGATTTGCAATATCCGCAAGCTCAGGACACATAGCAACAAAATCCTCAGCAGTATAATCAGCATACACACCACCTGTCCTATAATCAACTCGCGAAGAAATTGTGCCGCCTGTAGAAAGAATAGCAACTGTTGGCAAGCCTTTCTTTTTAGAAAGCTTTTGCTTTTTTATTACTGGCAATTTATACTTTTCAGTAACCTCAATTTTCTTAATTTTTTTAGTCTCAATACCAATATTATAACCTGTAGTTAATTTAAGAACAGTAACATCCTGTGAAAGAAGATCAGGACGAGGAAGCAAAATACCTTCAAAGACTTTTGTTTGCGTTGTAATCTTTACTTTGTCACCAGCTTTAGCCATACAAATAGCGTGTATGTTGTGATTTAAAAGGTTTTACTTTGAAGAGGCTTTGTAGAAAGTCTCACTCGTCGGATTATCAGTAAAGAGAGGAGACTTGCTCCTCTGGCGCACTTCTTTTTGCGCAGTCCTCTTGTCAGTAATTGTCAAGAACCACTGGTGATCGCACTGCGGTGCTCAACACCAGTGGCATGACTGTTCAGAAAATCATAAGAAAAAATGACCAGTGGTTCTTGATCATGCTCGGAATGCCACTCGCTCCAGTAAACCACTCGTGAAGAAACACGAGTGGCATTCCGACATGTAAAGAAAGCAAAACTATCTAATCATCCAAAATACGTCGGAATTTCCTTTTTCATCTCTTTACCATGAGCTCCTCTGAAACGTTCTCTTAAATCTTCATAGGCTTTCTCAACATCTTTTGTAACAGAAGGATGAACCATCTTTAACGCTCTCTCAAAATGAGACATCAAAACTTTCTTAGCAGACATATCTTCACGCAACGCCAAAATAGCTGCCTCTCTGCAAACAGCTTCAACATCAGCACCAACATACCCCTCTGTTTTATTTGCCAATAATTCAAGATCAACATCCTCCAGAGGCATCTCAGCTGTGTGCACTTTTAACGTTTCCAGCCTGCTTGCCTTATCAGGAACAGGCGTTAAAATAATTCTATCAAACCTACCTGGACGAAGCAATGCCGTATCAAGCATGTCAGGTCTATTTGTTGCACCAATAATAACAATATCATGCATGCCTTCCAAACCATCAATCTCAGTTAACAATTGATTAACAACGCGCTCAGTAACATTTGAATCAGAATTTGCACCACGCCTTGGAGCAAGACTATCAATTTCATCAAAGAAAATAATCGTAGGAGAAGCCTGCCTTGCTTTTTTGAAAATCTCTCTTACTGCTTTTTCTGACTCACCAACCCATTTACTCAATAATTCAGGACCTTTAATACTAATAAAATTTGCCTCGCTTTCATTCGCAACAGCCTTTGCAAGCATCGTCTTGCCAGTACCAGGCGCACCATACAACAAAATACCCTTAGGAGGACGAACCCCCAAACGCTTAAACGCATCAGGATGCTTCAACGGCCACTCAACAGCCTCTTTAAGCTCTTGTTTTGCCTGCTCCAAACCACCAATATCCTGCCACTTAACATTAGGCACTTCAACAAGAACTTCACGCAACGCAGAAGGACGAACAACTTTCAATGCCTCCTTAAAATCACGCTTCTTAACTCTTAACTGCTCCAAAACTTCCTTAGGAAGAGGCTCATCATCAGCAGAACTCAAATCAGGCAAAACCCTACGCAACACAATCATAGCAGACTCTTTTGCAAGAGACGAAATATCTGCCCCAACAAAACCATGCGTTATTGAGGATAATTCTTTCAAATTCACATCACGATCAAGAGGCATATTTCTTGTATGAATCTTAAGAATATTCAACCTGCCTTTTTTGTTAGGCACACCAATCTCAAGCTCTCTATCAAAACGACCAGGGCGCCTCAATGCAGGATCTAATGAATTAGGCACGTTTGTTGCAGCAATAACAACAACCCTGCCACGTGATTTCAAACCATCCATTAATGCCAGTAGTTGTGCAACAACTCTACGCTCAACTTCACCTCTTGTTTCCTCACGCTTTGTCGCAATTGCATCAATTTCATCAACAAAAATAATAGAAGGTGCATTTTTCTCTGCCTCCTCAAACTTCTTCCTTAAGTTTTCTTCTGACTGACCATAATATTTACTCATAATCTCAGGACCATTAATAGAAATAAAATGCGCATTTGTTTCATTCGCAACAGCCTTTGCCAAAAGAGTTTTACCAGTACCAGGAGGGCCGTGAAGCAACACTCCTTTCGGAGGCTCAATACCAAGACGCTCAAAAATTTCAGGATGTTTCAACGGCAACTCAATCATTTCACGCACTTTTGTAATTTCCTCTTCTAAGCCACCAACATCCTCATAACTTACTTCAGGAACAACATCCTCTTTAATTTCAACAGCTTCAGGGCTAAGGACAACCTCTGTATGATCTGTTATAATAACCGGCTTTTTCGGGTTTGTATCTGCAACAACAAATTTCAAATCACCAAAACCATAAGCCATCATACTCTCTTCCATCATCGTAAACACTTCATCAAAAAAAGGAGACTGAGACATTGTAGACCTCCTTCTTCTTGTTCCGCCCAAAGAAATAACATCACCTTTTGTTAATGCCCTACCAAGCAAACCCTGCTTGAAAATATGCGCAGAAGCACGCACTACAATACCTTCGCGTGCAGGAGCAATAATCACTTTTTTCGCTGGCTCAACATTTGCTTTTCTTACCTGAATAAGCTCACCAATAGAACTTTTGCAATTATGTCTTGTAAGACCATCCATACGCACAATGTTTAAACCAATATCACCCGGATATGCACGATCAACAATAACAACAGTCTTTCTTTTGCCCTCTACTTCGACAATATCACCAGGATGAACACCAATCTCCCTCATGAAACTGCTATCTACACGAACAATGCCTTTATTCACATCATCCTGTATCGCTTCAGCGACTTTCAATTTTACATGATCTGTTGTCATTTCATGATGAGTTATTTATATGCAGAACCACTGCACCTCATTTTAACACCCCATAATACCCTATCTAGAAATAAGACTTTAAAAAGTTTTCCCTGAGGAGTAATAATTTGGTAAGAAATTAGAAGTTCATAGTAGATAGCATAGAGTTCAGAGTAAAGAGAAGAAAACACTATTTAACATTAACTTTAGGAAGCGGAATTGGCGGAGGCAAATTAACTTCTCTTGAAAACAACAATGCCTCAATATTACAACGCGAAAGAACAGTATTAAGCACACTCGACATAATCTCTTTTGGAACTTTCTTGTCCTTTTTCCAGCTTTTGGCAACTTCATCACAAATTTCTGCCTTGTCAACAAAAGTCAAAAACCCATTCAAGTTAATATCTCCAATTTTAGGATCATAATTCGCAGTAAATTCAAAATAAAACTTCAACGCACCCTGCTTTGAAGCAGTAAGATCTGTTTTTTCAACATCAGTCAAAATTACATTATTATTTACTTTAATCTTGCCCTTTACAGGAGCAGTCTTTTCCACAACAATCTTGTTAAATTGTAAACCTACTACTGGCATACTTTTTCAAAAAGATGAAGGGTTTATAAGGTTTACTGAAAATCAGCATGTAGTTTGTAGTAAGCAGCTAGTGGTAAGAAGTAGACAACACGTAGTTTAGAGAATTTTGAATATTTAGGATAAACATATTAGGGCGTTCACGCCAATCACCAAAAAATCGAATAATTCAAAGTTCTCTTTACAAACTCGTATCGCAAGTTAAAATTGGAAAGAACATAACACTGCGAAGAAAACAAAAAAAGACATCATTAATTACCTCACAATACCATTACACAAAAATTAAAAACAAAACACCTATTACAAACGCATGAATTTCACACACCCACTCGTATTTAACACCATAGTTCTTATCGCAAGCCTATACATTCTATTCAAAAGTGCAGACTACATTATTTATGGAATTTCTCGATATGCAAAAAAACTAGGATTAAGCGATGCAATCATTGGTCTAGTCGTTATTGCAATGGCAGCAAGCAGCCCAGAAATTATCAGCTCACTAACCGGATTTTTATCAGGACAAGAAAGCGTAGGATTTGGAGCGATCATCGGCAGCAACATGGTGCACGCAGCACTTGCGCTTGGTTTACTTTGCATCATTGGTAAAAAAATCAAATTAGAACCAAACATATTCACCAAACAACGCTTCTTAATGTGGATTGCATTAATGCTTCCTTTTGTTTTGGCTGCAGATGGCCTGTTGAGCCGCTCTGACGGCATTATTCTTATTGGAGCGTTTATTGCATACCTATCAAAACTCTGGTACATTGAAGGAACACTAGGAAAAATCAAAAAAAACGTACACATCAAACACCTATGGAAAGATGCACTGATATTTTTAATTGCACTTACCGCATTATTACTTGCTGGCAGATGGTTAGTATTCAGCTCAGTACAAATCGCCAATTACTTTAACGTTCCTGCATACTTTGTAGCTTTAACTGTAATCGGTGTTGGCGCAACAATACCTGACTTGTCTGTTGAGCTAAAATCACTCTTCAAAAAACATGCAAGTATTGGTCTAGGAGATTTACTCGGTAGTTTAATTATTGAATTATTATTGTTTTTTGGAATACTTGCCTTGTTTAAGCCAATTGTAATCAACATATCACAAGTATTGTTTTCAATGAGCATGCTCGCAATCTCAATAACAGTCATCATGTACTGGATGAACAAAAAAGAACTAACATGGAAACACGGACTGGTATTAATGGGAATTTATGCAGTATTTATTAGTGTGGAAATATACAAAATTTCTTAAAAGCAACTCAAAAGGTTTTAAAATTGAAAAGAACAAAAATAATGAATGAAAGACTTATCAGATCGTGTTGAATTATTCCTGTGTTCAGAAGCAGAAGGAACCAGAAAAGAACAAGCCATTGAACACCTCTTGCCTTTTCTTGCACGCCCGAATCCCAAAGGAATGTGTCAAGAACCACCTGTCAATAGACGCGTGGCATGAAGCGATAGCTTCATCTTCGCTTGTAATGACCAGTGGTTCTTGAGCACGCCAAAAGTCCACCTATGTAACTGTGGTTTACATAGTAAACCACCATTCAATAGAATGGTGGAATTTTTAGCGTTTAAAAACAAAATAGGCCGTGCAAGATATCTTTTACAATTCCCTTGCGCTAGTTATGTGCTTCCTTTCGTACTAAAATCGCTTGAAAGAAGAGGTTATGACGCGTTAATGCTCGAACTCGAAACAGAAGTTATAGGACATACTGCGTTTCAAATTCACAGAGATAATGCATTGCACGTTTTTTCTACTGGAATAGACTTGCGTTATTCTGGACAAAATCTAGGTTTATTTTCATGGGAAAAAATAATAGACTTTGCAAGGAATGAAGGAATAATTAGCGTACGTTTTGGAGCAGGTGGCCATCCGTTTGCTACCCGTGCCTATGACTCGTTATGTGAAAAAGCAGAAGCATTAAAGATAACTCCACGTGAAGATTATTGGATAGACTTGCATCAATAATCTTTTATACTACGAACAAGAAAAACAAAACATGATACTCATAGACGACCACTGCCATTTAACACATAAATATTACAAAGATAAATTAGATCTTGTAATTGAACGAGCGCGCAAAGCAGGTGTTAAAGCAATCATTTGTTCAGGAGTAAACGGACCAACAAACAGAGAAGTCCTTGAGTTAAGTAACAAATATGATATTGTCAAATGCAGCATGGGCATGCATCCCACAGACATTTGCGAGTTAGAAGGAGGAGACGAAGCAGAATACGGATTATCAAAACATTCAGGACCAATAGATTTTGAAGCAGAGATGGACTTTATCAGAAAACAAAAAGAAGATATTGTGGCAGTCGGAGAAATAGGACTTGATTATCACTGGTTAAAAGAAAAAAAAGAACACGACAAACAAAAAGAAATATTCGAACAATTCTTAGATTTAGCTAAGAAGATACACAAACCAGCCGTTGTACACACACGCAAAGCAGAAAACGATTGTTTAGACTTATTGGAAAGCAGCAGTGTCAAACATGTTGTATTGCATTCATTTGGCGGAAACAAAAAAACAGTCAAAAGAGGAGCAGACTTAGGCTATTATTTTTCCGTACCAGCAATAATAGAAAGATTAGAACACTTCAAAATGATTGCTCAAGAAGTGAATATCAATCAATTACTATCAGAAACAGACGGACCATGGCTAAGCCCAATTCCTGGGGAGAAAAACGAGCCAGCAAATGTGCTTTATACTGTTAAAAATATTGCAAAAGTGAAAGGGTTTGAAGCAGAAGAAGTTGCAAATAATATATGGTTGAATTATCAGAAAGTTTTTGGTTAATTGACTTTCTCAATCAAATCTCCTTTTTTTATTCATAAATTAACTTTCCTAATTCTTCATATTTGTATTCCTGCAGAATACCGTATATTTCATAATCTTTTATTATGTCGTGAAACTGATACCTTATTTTTTTGATAACTTTGTCAAACTGTCCTTGATTTTCTGCCATGATGTCCAGAATGAAGTCCCATTTTCCTATTAGACTTGCAACGTATGTTACGTGTTTGTTTGTCATGAGGTGTTTTAGAAATTGTTCTTCTTTTGCTTCGCTTGGGTTTGAGAGTGCAATAAAAACATAATTGACAATCGGATAGCCCATTGTTGGAGGATTGTATATTGGTTTGAATGCAGATATAACATCGTGCTCTTGAAGTTTTTTTATTCGATTTCTGATAGCATCTCTTGAGAGTCCTACTTTTCTTGAGAGTTCTGAGAGTTGTTTGCGCGCATTAATATCTAGTTCTTTGAGTAATTTCTTGTCGTATTTGTCGAATTTATATGGTTGTTTGTAGATGAACTGCGGGCTGTAAATGGCCTTTTCCGTTTGTTTTCGTCTCATATAGCGCAATACACGTGTATTACTTTTAAATATATCGTATTTTGCGTGGATTTTACAAGATAAATATTTATTCACAGAGCAATTCATACCATTAACAAGCAAAGATAATTGACAGTGATTTTGAGTGAAAATGATGACAAAAAAGAGAACTGAGAAGAGTGGTGACGATTCATTGTTAGAAATCGTTTCTAAAACAAGTGAAGAAAAACCAGTGGTCTTCGAGAATATTTATGCACAAGGTTCAGTCCGTCCAAGAACACCAATCAGCATTGTTGAGGTTTGCTTTTCTTTACGTATTCCATACATAGTTATGGATGATGGTGATGCAGTTATAGGCAGTAGTGGTGGGGGTTTAGGACCTCGAATGTGTATGGGTTCTGCCCCAGGAAGTGTCGATCCAATGACTGATGATCGTGCAAGAGATTTAACCGAGCAATTTTATGCGCCTAAATGGCATCTTGTTCGTATAGCTGATATAACTCCCGCAGAGTATAGAGAACATCGAACTTTGTCTGATGACAGAAAGTATAATGCAATTGTTTCAAACGGCTTGTTGTATCATCTTAAAAGAGAGAAAGACTAAGGGCTAAAGGCGCAATTCGTTAAGAACATCCTCAAAAAAATCGACACGTTTTACTCTATTGTTAAAAAACCATGGCGATGAATCGACTTCGCCAATCACAAAAATGTGCGGTTTGCCCTGCTGAAAGTTACGAAGTAAAGACGCACCAAACTCCATAAACAACGTGTGTCCTGCATTATCTGCAAAAAAGATAAACACATCGCAGTTTGATAAACCAGTCAGTTCATTTGTTGAATAAATGTGTGCTTGTTCTGCATTGTCAAGATATGGTTTGATATTTTTGTGTGTTGTCCAATCGTATGAGACTTCGTGACCTAATTCTCTTAATTTTTTGTAAGCGTCCAAAACTAATTCTTTCTTTTCAAACGTAGATTTTCATTTTATAAAATACCTTTTTCTTTTAAATTATTTAAAATTAAATCCTGAATTTCTCCTGCAAACCATACGCCAAAGTAGATTTTCCCGAACCAGATCCTCCAGCAATAGCAATTAAGTAAACCATTTTAATTGCTAATGAAACTTTATATTTAAAGTTAGCTTATTCTTGAACTTCATTCAAAATTTTCTCTCAATCAAGCCATCCATTTCCTCTGCAGTCAACTGAAGCTTGGGTTTTATGCGATCTGATTTTTTGAACACGTCTTCCAAATCGTTGCCTATGCCTGCTTTTATTATCATTTTCAATTCTCCATTAGCAATTACTAATATAAACGTGTTTCGTTATTTACAATTTTCACAAACTTTTATTTTTGTTATTCTTTTTCCCGTTAAGTAAACCATAAATAATATGATCAAGATACTAACTACCATTATCTCATTTTTGTAAGAAAATAAAAAAAGCGTTGCTGAACCTCCTATTCCAACAAAACCTAAAATAGCACCTAAACAAATAGGACAGAGTTTAGCTGAAAATAATGTCCCAATAAATGCAACAAGTCCTGTTCCTGTGCCTTTTACTATATGACTTCCTTGTGTTTTTTCTTTGTGCGACGCATAGAGTTGCATAGAAATTGCAATGCCAAACAATAAAGAAAACAAAACTATCAAACCAATATCAGTTATTTGTAAAAGAGATAATTGCAATTTTAATGTATTTCCCGGAGTTAATAGAGATGGAATTAAAATGGCAAGAAAAGCCATTATTGCTGCGAGAGCAATAGCTATTAAAACATGTTTTCTAGAATCAAAAACCAAAAAAATGGGCTTTAACACTGATTTTGTCATGTTGCTTTTAAGATAACTCTTTTATTAAAATTTTCCGTGCTTCTGAAGAGAGTATCTTTTTTAGCTCCTTTGTGCAAATGCAAATACAACATTCACAACAAGGGCATTTTCCAAAGTTGCAACATGGTTCTTTTCTTTTAGTTTTTTCGTTCATTTTTTAGACCTCTTCACAATAGTATATTTTATATACTAATACACCCATATAAATTAAACAGTTTACAAGTGGAAAGCATTATGAAAACTTACGACAAAGATTGTTGCAGGATGAAGTCCACTACTGGATATTGTCCAAAACCATTAGAATCTATCACAAGTTACATAAGCAAAAAATGGACGATGTCTATTATAATAACAATAGGTAATTTCGGAAGTTTAAGATTTAATGACTTGCTTGGAAGAATAGAAGGAGCAACTGCAAAAATAATCTCCCAAAGATTAAAGGAGTTAGAAGAAGAAGATATATTAATAAGAAGATCATTCAACGAATTGCCTCCAAGAGTAGAATATTCTCTTACAAAAAAAGGGCAGAAATTAACAAAAGTTCTTCTTCCTTTGATAAACTGGGCAGAAGATAAAAATAAGTAAAATTTTTAAATATTTTTTCATTTCCGGCTGAAAAATGAGGCTTGCAGAATTTAACTGGCCCGGTGGCTCATTTCTCATAAGCTACCACATCATACTGCTAATAACCTTGCCAATTTATTTAGTTAATAATGCTTTCCCAACAGCTCTTTTCCTCTGGACATTACTTCTTGCTGCCCTTTGCGAACTATCAGTTACTTCAGGATATCACCGCCTCTACACACACAAAACATACAAATTAAACAAAATAGCTGAATTTATCCTCATTGCTATCGGAACACTCGCAACACAAGGCAGCATAATCAAATGGGCGCATGACCACAGACTCCACCACCAATACGTTGATACTGACAAAGACCCCTATTCTGTAAAAAAAGGATTCTGGCACGCACATTTTTTCTGGATGATGAAAAAATCAAAATTTAACAAGCACCTCGTATCGGACTTATTCAAAAACAAACTCGTAAAAATTCAACATGACTATTATACACTCTGGCTGATAATTGTTAATCTTCTAATCATTTTTATTTTTGGATGGTATTATCAAAATTACTTCGGAGCATTTGTTTTTATTTTTCTATTAAGAACATTCATCATACACCACATAACATGGTCTGTTAACTCAGCATCACACACGTTCGGCTCTCAACCATACTCAACTGCATCGACTGCAACAGACAGCACACTAAGCGCATTATTCACATTCGGAGAAGAATACCACAATTTCCATCACACATTTCCTGACGATTACAGAAACGGATACAAAACATGGCAGTACGACCCAACAAAATGGACAATATGGCTACTCAACAAAACAGGACTTGCACACGCTTTACAAAGAACACGAGAAGAAGCAGTGCAGAACGCAATAGAATTTACGAAAAAGAAAATATAATTTCTTTCTTCATTTTTATCATATTGATATTTTACACCAACAAAAATAACGCTAAAGCAGCAGCAGTAAGTCCCAAATCTCGGATACCTGTTTGCCAGTCAGTAAAAAACACAGTAAACGTAATCACTGCAAACCAAACAGTTACAACTAACGAGACTATTTTAAGATAAAATCCAGTTATTAACAAAATTGCAAAGAAAATGTTCAAAAACGCATGTCCTTTCCAAAATGTCTTTAAATTCCTGGACTTGCTTTTCTTCAACATCTGAAGGGATAATTAACTTACCAGCATATCCTTTTTCTTTAAATTCTTTAACAAGCTTAAAATTTGTAGCATGATCAATAGTCGCAAGCAAAATAAAATCGGGTTTTTCTTGCATTGCTCTGCTCGTTATAGTATGAAATTCTGTGTTTGTGGTATCAATTTTACTTTTCTTGAATGTAAGATCATATTCCTCAGAAATTCCCGACATAATGTTTTGTAAAAGCTGACCTTGTGCACCTTCTGCAACAATGAGATGAAATGTTTTAAGTCCTTCCTGTTGAACATATGGGAAGCTTTTACGCATTTGATAAAGAGGGCTTGGATAAAGACAAAGCATATTTTCATATTTTCGGAACTCTTCGGCCCACGTAGAAAAACCTACAAGCGTAACAGTTTCTTTATCGTCAGATGTCTGAAAAAAATAAACTGCTCCAGAAAGTTCAGGCCCAAACGGTCCAAAGACATAGTTTACTTCATTTATTTCAACAAGTTTCTTAAACGCACTAATGCTGTCTTTTGATTCAAACTTACTGTCCTCAATAACAAACGAGCAATCTGCGTTTTCAATATACAAATCAATACCTTTTACAATCTCACTTCCAAAATAAGACCAATCACCACTCAGGGGAAGAATTGCGCCTATTTTTGTTTTTGTGGAAGGGGGTGCTGCTGTTTCTATTAACGCGCATGCTGAGAGCAACAAAATTATTGTTACGGCAAAACATTTTTCAATCATGATAGTCTTTAGTACTGACTGCTTATTTAATTGAATGAACAAATAATGGAACGAAAAATGAATTTTTAATATTTTTTTAATTTTTATTCCAATTTTTCAAAGCATTTATAAACTGAGAAAAAATAAAGAGGGGCATGTTAGATCAAACAGGCAAGAAAATTCTTGGACTTTATTTTGAGAATACTCGCGCATCCTTAACAACAATATCAAAAAAACTCAAAATTCCAAAATCTACAGTTAATTACCACATTAAAAAGCTAGAAAAAGAAAAGATCATAACAAGAAATATTGCCTTGTTTAATTATCCAAATTTAGGTTTTTGTGCAGGGTATTCGTTGCTGTTGAAAGTTGCTGATTGTTCAGATGATGATCTTAACAGCATTTTCCATATGAATGACTCTGTTGTGAACGCATTTAGAATTACAGGAAATTTTGATATCGCAAGTACAGTTTTTGTGAGGACTGTCGCAAATATACAGGACATTCTTGACATTGTTAAAAAACAGCTCAAAGGCCGGTTACGTGATTCTTCTGTTTCTCGTATTAATCGTCTTATATTTCATCCGCTAAAAAAGGAGCTGTACACATCCATGAATCCAGTAGTTCTTAACTTTGAAGAGATTCAGCAGATAAAAATGAAGAACGAGGACAAACAAATCTTGCGAATCATTGCAAGAGATGGGAATGTTTCATTAGTTGAAATTGCCAACCAATTAAAGATTCCGGCCCAAAGAGTCGCATACAAGTTCAGGCAATTAATTCATGAAAAAATTATTCTGCATTTCAGACCCATTTTGGATTTGAAGTATAAAGCCGCTATTTTTCATCTTAAGCTTATTTCTTCTTCTAAACTTTTGAAAACTCTTGAGGTTTTCGCAAATCAGGATAAAAACGTCAATGTACATGCCTTCATGGATGGTCCATTTCAAGCAACAATTCAGATATTATATCAAGATTATTCAGAGGTGGTTCATTTTAACGATAAACTAAAAAAACTTCTTGGTGATGATTTGAAATCGCTAGAGTGGTGTATTGCGGGGAAGGAAATCTTAAGAGAAGTCCTGCCCTATTAAAAAATCTTCCCGCCCTGATAATTTGTCTCCTTTTGCTCACCGTAATGCGATTCGCCAGTCAACATACTAAATGCAACTTGTGCAACTCGTGCACCAAGCTGAATACTTCCATTTAATGACGGATTAAGCAAAAACGTAAGATAGCCTTCAAAACCTGCTTCAATAAAACCAAAACTCATCGTAGATTGTGTGAAGCGGAATACCGAGCTCCTGTTTGCCAAATGAGCCATCATATTTCTTGGCATCTTCAGTTTTTCGCAAGTAACTATTAAATAGGGCTTGCCTGCCTGCAAATCAACAAAATCAGTTGTTGTAATAATTTCCTCAGATTCATACCCATCAAGCCGGCTTTCATAGCCAGGAAGCACAAACACTTTTCCAATCTTCGGAGATACGTTATTTTGCTTGTTAATAGCTAACTTCCCTGCGTTTGTTATTTCAATAATCGCACACACACGCACATCAATACCATTCGCAGTTAACTGCGCATCAAGATCATCAAAACCTGTAACAAGACTTTGTGACTCAATCAACATTTTAAGGACAGGCTTGCTAAGATGCATGAAACAAACAACTTTGATAAGGTATTTAATTGTTTTGTGAACTTTGAAAAAATCATTTAAATACATCAAAGTTCCCAAGCCAACTTTGAATGTCAAGAACCACTGGTGATCGCTCCTTCGTCGCTAAACACCAGTGGCATGACTGTTCAGAAAGTTATAAGAAAATATAGTCCAGTGGTTCTTGAGCATGCTCAGAAATATACCGGATTATTAGAGTAATAATGACTTCGTCCATCAGTCAAATAGACTGATGGTATATTTCTGACATATCAACGACAAAAATTATAGGGCGTTCACGCCATTCACCAAAAAACTAACAAATTCAAAGTTGCCTTTTGTGAGGCCAACATATATAAAACACAAGCACTGTTTCTGCAACTGTGAAAATAATAAAACTCAATCCAAATCAAATCATTACTCTGAATGATTACCCACTATACAATCAAAAAATGTTACACAAATATCTAAAAAAATGCAAACTTGGAGAAAAACTGCCTTTCATTCCTGTTCTAACAAAAGTTATTGTAAGAAAACATTTTTCTGATGAGATACTCAAAAAATTCAACAAATTTGAAAAGCAAAATCAAACTGCAAAATACTTCATGCTAGATGGAAGCCACAGAACAACTGCACTAACACTTGCTGGTTGCAAAATTAACGCAATAATATACGAAAAAGATAAAGATATAATTAACGCCAAAAAGTTAATTGTAAAAGGAAAAATTATTGAGAACGGAACACTAAATCACAACTTAGAAGAAAATTGTGAAATATTGCACAAACACTTTAAAGAAAAACCATACTTCATGACTGTTGAACAAAAAACCAAAAAAATGATTAAAGAGAAAATCATTACAACAGATTGCTAAATGTAAATAACACTTATTTATCTAATTCAGCACATAAAACAATCCTAGTGTTCTTTGCATGATGATTCACATACTTTGTAAAAAAACTTATTTTTGAACAGTCGACGAGCGTTAACGTGTTTGCTTTTGGAACAATGCGAAACACTTCTGCTGAATTTTTTATGAACGCAGTATAACCACCCCAAGACTCTTTCATGTCTACAAAATCAAGGAATAACACTACATTTGGCTGTTTCATACCATCGTAGAGTACTGTGTAATCACCCTTTTTGAACATCAGTAACTTTGAAGACTTTACTAATTTTCCTGTTAACAGTTTTATTGTTTCTTTGAACTCTTTTGATAACTTGCATTTGGATTCGCGGCAAGAATATTTCAACGGATCACACTTGTGTTTCCAAATGGGATTGAGGTTTGCATCCTCAAGAAAACTCATTAACTGAACAACACCTGTTTTTTTGAAATGCTGCCTCGCTTGTTTTAATAAGACGGTTGAATACGCTGGATTAATTTGCATGAAACCACCCTGCCAAAGTTATTCTGTTTTTATTTGACTTGATTTCTTCCACTTGATGTAATGAGTCCTTGCTTACTTCAAATATGACAAATGAATTAAACTTAGGCACGATTGATTTAACGACTTTTTTGTTTTTGAACAATTGCAATTTGCCGCCATCTTTTGCACTCAAATCTGAAAAGTTGATTATGTATGCTATTTTTCTTCCTTCTAAACGATCATCGTGCGGCAACAAATAATCAGTATCGCGATAAATAAAACCAGACATGTCAATGCTGTTTAGTTTTTTCCCTGTTATTTCTGAAACAAATTTGATGAATACTTTTGAACTGAAAAAACCATGAAACTCTTTCAGCGTTTTGTTTTTTGTGTTTTGCATATCAACTGTTTGTGAGAACTGGAAGAGATCTGAGTTATACGCTGTAAATTTTTCTTTCAACAATTCTTTTTTTACTTTGTCCAAAGTTATGAAAAAATCATTCAGGACTAAATAAGGAAATGGTTTTGCGGATTTGAATTGATTGTTGAGCTTGTCTTTATTACTCACGTATTTTTGATTAATGAACTTCATTTTTTTGCCTGTTTCCACATTGTGTTAAAGTATTCTTTGAAACTGTTTGCGACTTCTTGTTTTTTAATGAGGATGGTTATTGGTTCTTCAGTTAAGATTGCAAGGATAACATAGTCTTTGTAAATGTTTATGGCTGTTGGTGTTGAATGTTGCAAATATCTTGATTTTACATATTTTGATTTTTCTTGTGATTTGAAAAGTCCTCTTGATGATTCGTTGAATATTATCCAAGATGTGATTTTGTTTTCTGTTCTTTTTTTGTGCAGTTTTGTGAAAAATTGCTGAACTTGTTTTATATTTTCCCCCTTTCCAGCTCCGAATGCATAATAGTCGTCTTTGCTGTTGAATTCTTTAATCATTGCAGTAAATGCGCTTTCCAATCCTCTGAATCCGATAAATATTTCTGCAATTTTTGAATTCTGTGCAAGTGTTTCTTGCTGCAAAAGCAAAGGCAGTATGTCAATCACAGCCTTCTTTTCTTGTTCTATTTCCTTTTCTTTTTCGTTAAGGTATTCGAGAATGTTTTTAGGACTTGCTGCACTAAAATATTTAGTCGCATTTCTTATTATATGACTTACCAAACCTTTGTTTTTGAGTCGTTCAAGAATATCATATATTTTTGATCTTGTTACTTTTGCTTCGTCAACTATTTTTCCTGCAGTTGTTTGTCCGAGTTTGAGTAGTGCCAGATAAACTGCAATTTCGCTTTTTGTAAGGCCTATTCTCTCCAGTGCTTTTGTGTCCATGCATATGAGCGTATTTTTCTGCTATTTAATTGTTTTTATTTGCACCCTCTATTGGGGGGCATAATTAATAAAAATCAGTTGATGCACATTAAATGCGTGGTTGGTATGGCAAATGATAAAAATAGAACATGACAAGACGAACAAACAGTTTAAGTTTCTTGGTTTAATAACTGCATTGTACATTACATTTCAACTCGTATCAGATGTAACTGCGGGAAAGATTATTCAATTAGGTTTTTTTACCGTGTCAGCCACAGTATTGTATTTTCCAGTAACGTATATCCTTGCAGATATTTTGACTGAGGTGTATGGGTATGAAAAGGCAAGAAGTGTAGTCTGGATGGTTTTGTTAAGCTCTGTTTTAGCAGGCATTATTTACTCCCTTGTCGTATTTCTTCCACCTGCTATGGGATTTGATGCGAATGATGCATTCACACGAGTACTTGGGCAAGTTCCTCGCATTCTTGTTGGCGGGTGGATTGCAGTATGGGTTGGTGGAATTCTGAATGATTATACGCTTGCTAAGATGAAGATTTGGACAAAAGGAAAACACCTATGGGCAAGAACAATTGGTTCAACAATAGTTGGCGAAGGCGCAAACACACTTTTATTTTACGTGCTTGCTCTTTATTCAGTTATTCCAACGAACTTACTTATCACTTCTATTTTGTCAGGCTGGTTTTTGAAAGTTGCAGTGGAAGCAGTTATGACTCCTATGACATATAGTGTTGTTAACAAATTAAAGAAAATCGAGGGCGTTGATCATTTTGATTATGATACAAATTTTAACCCGTTTGTTTTTAACGCTAAAAAATAATGAGCCCGCCCAGATTTGAACTGGGGATTTCTTCGCTGTGAACGAAGCGTCATAACCACTAGACCACGGGCTCAAAAAGCTCTGTCTTAACTCAGTTTTTCCATGAAAAGTATTTAAAGCTAGTTATTTATAATATGCTCATGGCAGAATTAATATTAGAAGAAGAATTCTTAAGATGAGACTTAACGCTCAGTGGACTGATCAATCAAGAGAACATATCAGATCTATTAAAGGGAAACTGCGCAAAGAATTGTTAAAAAAGTACGATCAATTGCTCTTCGAACTTGAATTATCTACACACCACCACCCCAAAAAAATGGGACTGCCGTGATTCGAACACGGATCACAAGGCAACTCGCACAAAAAATAATATTGTGTCCCGAACCTTGAATCATAGCCAAGTTAGACCACAGCCCCAATTAATCATTCACAAAAAATCACTTGCTTATAAATTTGACTTAACGTAGCATTTAAATATCTTAAAATAAAACAGAGCATTAGGAGGTATAATGAGTTTTAAACAATTTATCAGACCAAGACTTGCAAAAGGTTATTGGTTTATTGGTATTATCCTATTCAGTTATTTTTCAGACAAACTTCTAGACATATCGGAACTACTTGCGTACTTTGTTGACACTGGAAGCATTACTACTGAAACAATTGCAAAACTTGATGTGTGGTTTTTTATTGCAAACATCATTGTAGGAATCATTACATATTATGTCATTAGCTGTTTAATAATTTACATCTACGAAAAACTCAGCGAACACCATCCACGCATAGAGCAATTCTTTGAACTAAGCAAAGAAAAATACCTCTGGATTGCAACATTCTTTGTATTGTTTCTTATTTTTGCACTCATATCTGCAATGTTCTCAGGCATAACATTTGGAAACATATTTAACATCTTATTGATGATACTTGGCTTAGACAAAATTACTATTGTGCACGAACTTTATCAAGGAAACTTTTCAAACATTACAACCATGCCAAGTTTGATACTATCAATCTTCTGGTGGTATCTTTTATCAAGCATCATTGTTTACATTAGAAACAAATAATTACTTTATTTTCTGGAATTTTTTAAGCACAAAAGGAATTTCAGAAACCAAATCATTCGCAACATAACCAAGACCTTGCTTTTTGAATAAGTTATCTGCTGATTTCCCATTCACATAACATCCTATTTTTGCAGAGATAAATAAGTCATTCCCTTGAGCGATTAAACCTGCAATAATCCCTGCCAAAACATCTCCTGTACCACCATGAGTCATCCCTGCATTGCCTGTTGTGTTTATTGCTTTCTTGGTTTTTGATAAAATGACTGTTTTTGGATAGCCTTTTTTAACTAACACATTTGAGCCGAGGTTTCTTTGAATTTTTTTTTCTGTTAATTTGCTGTTCTTTAACAACTCAGTTAATTCTCCACCGTGTGGCAGCAGCACAGCATTTGAAACTTCTTGAAGTTTAACACCCCGTAATGCTGCAGCATCAATTACCAATTTTTTGTTTTGTTTAACAAATTGTCTTATTATTTTTTGCATGAACTGTTTTGCACCAGGAGTGAATGCTATTCCATTACCAATCACAACAACATCAACAGTTTTAGCTTCTTTAAGAACCTCTGAAACTTGTTTAACTGTGAAATTTCTACACTTTACTTTTTTCGTCATCAAATCAGGAGCAATACAATTAATCGCCCACGCAACCTTCTCCGGCGCAATGATAGTTACCAAATCTGCTCCTGCACGAATTACAGCCATTGCAGCAAGACCAACAAAAGCAGGAGCACCAACATAATCTTCACTGCCACCAATAATTAACACTTTACCATTCTGACCTTTATGACTTCCTTTTTTGCGCGGCTTGAGCTTCATGTTGTTTCTGAACACTTATTTATATTAAAACCCTTCTTATAAGTTCAACGATAATAGCTCATGCAGTCAATGTTTGTTCCTGTCTCTACTACAAATCCCGAACGCTCGCTTCCGTAAAACACAAGAAACATCTTTCCTTTTGCTGTTTGGTGATCATATGCTCCATTAAAGCAAGCTTTGCTTTTGTCTTCTCCAAACCTTAAGAGTTGGGTGCACGTGTGCTGTTTTACTTGTTGAAAAAGTTGTTCGTCAGCTGTTGTGAAGCACGTAGTATCTATGCAGCCTGCTCCGCCTGATGAGCACGGGCCGTATGCGTGATATGCTTCAAATGCTGCTTTGTTGTACGTGCCTGATATTTTGATTGTTCTTCCTCTTCCTGTGTGTTCTTCATGACAAATTATTGTTTCGGGTTCTTTTAATCCAAATTCTGAAAGTGTTGGTCTTGTTTTAATATAAGGAGTTCCTAGGAAATTTGCTATTGCTATCTCATTTTCAGCGTGAGTAGGCCCTTTGCATGTTTTTTTGAGTGGAATGTTAATGTCAATGAGTTTATTCGGTGGGAGCGTTAGTGTAACAACTTGTGGTGCGTATTCTTTTGTATAAATAGTCAGTATTATTCTTGTGTCTTCTACGCCCTCGACGCAATCCCAATGTGTTCCCATGCTTGAGCTTTCTCCACCAACCCCATTGCCTGGAAGTGCCCTTGAAAGACGAATTTGTTGCTGTATTTCTATTCCACTTTCAGCGTCAATTGGAATAACACGCACGCCAATGTTAACATGGCCCTTTTGTGAATAGCTTATACTTTGGCAAAGTTCTGCGTTGTATGGCTTTTCTGATACAATTTGATAATTGCTTTGCACAGCATTTTCTATGCTAGTTTGACTGATCTGAGAAGTGCAACTGAGTAATGCAATCAATAACAATATCAAAACTTGTTTCATCTTTATAAAAACACATACTTCTGCTTATTTAATCTTTCTGAAAAGAGATAAAACTAATTATTATACGAAAGTGATTCAAAGAAAGATATAGTGCGCTGTTTAGTTGTTGAGGCGTTTGCTTGAAGTTCATACAATATGTACCTACAGTTTTTATACTTAAAAAATGTTTGTAAAGCCTATGAAACTAACAATCGACACCAGCACAGACTCACACAAAGACATAGAAAAAGCAATCAAAATGCTCCAAAGCGTGATTGGCAAACACGAACATTCTGAAGTAGGATTTGAAGTAAAAGAAGAAACAACTGCAAACTTTATGAACATGTTTGACCAACCCCAACAAGCTCAACAAGAACCAGCAACAAGCCAAACAGAAATGGAAATGCCAGAAATAGAATTTTATTAGTAAGCAGTAAACAGTAAATGGTTAATAGCTTGTACCAAATAGTTTAATAAAACTTTTCTTTTGTCTGAATTTTTTCAAGAAAATATTAGAGAACTTTTATAAAGAACAACAAAGCAAAATATGTATGCCATACAAATTTCTGGAAGATGAAGCGATAGCAGACATTGCATTTGAAGCAGAGGGAAAAAATCTAAATGACTTATTTCAAAGCGCAGCAGAAGCAACCATTGTCAGCATGGCAGACCCTGCAACAATTAAGAATAACATAACCAAAATAATAACGAAAAAAGCAAACACGATCAAAGAATTATTGTTTGAGTTAATAGAAGAAATAATTTACTTAAAAGACAAAGACGCCATCGTATTTCATTCAGTAACTGTTGAAGTAAATGAAGAAAAGAAAACCTGCACTGCAACATTAACAGGAGATGACATCAACCATGAAACACAAGCTTTACGCAATGACGTCAAAGCAATCACCATGCACTATTACACTGTAGAAAAAACAACTGATGGATGGGAAGCGCATATTGTGCTTGATATTTAGTTAAGAGTTAGAGTAAATAGACTAAAGAGAATTTTGAATATCGAGATAAAAATATCAAGGTATTCACACCGACCATTAAAACTGCATAATTCAAAGTTCTCTAAACGAAGATTTTTTATACACCACAAAAGCTTGATTTTCTAATGATAAACCGCAACATAGAACTCCCAAAATTCGAACGACAAGGAGAACTCATCTGGGACATCCCAAAAAATTACAAAAAAGGAATGAACGTACCTGCCAGAATATACGCCACAGAAAAATTACTCAAAGACATGGACTTAGCAGTCTTTGACCAAATAACAAACGTGGCCTGCTTGCCAGGTATACAAAGCAGAGCCATGTGCATGCCAGACGGGCACAGCGGTTATGGCTTCCCCATCGGAGGAGTAGCAGCTTTTGATTTACAAGAAGGAGTAATCAGTCCTGGAGGAATCGGTTTTGACGTAAACTGCGGCATGAGATTAGTTGTAACAAACTTAACATACAAAGATGTCAAACCAAACATCAAAGAACTTGTTGACTTATTATTCAAAAAAGTGCCAAGTGGCGTAGGCTGCAAAGGATTCGTAGACTTAACAAAAGATAAATTCAGAGAAGTCATGCAAAACGGCGCAAAATGGTGCGTAGACAACTGCTACGGATGGAAAGACGACCTTGCACACATAGAAGATGAAGGTTGCATTAAACACGCCAACCCAGACAAAGTAAGCGAAAAAGCAATCAACAGAGGAATCAACCAGTTAGGAACACTCGGATCAGGAAACCATTATTTAGAAATACAATACGCAGGACAAATATTCGATAAAGAAGCTGCAGCGAAATTAGGCATTCACAACAAGGATCAAATTTGTGTCATGGTGCACTGCGGCAGCAGAGGATTCGGACACCAAGTAGGAACAGACTATCTAAAAAAATTCACAGAAATTATGCCCAGTTATGGAATTACAGTACCAGATCCAGAACTAGCCTGCGCACCATTCCAAAGCAAAGAAGGACAAGACTACTATCACGCAATGGCCTGCGCAGCAAACATGGCATTCGCAAACAGACAAGTAATACTGCACCGAATCAGAGAATGCTTTAGTTCTGTGTTTGGAACAACAGCAGAAGAACTAAACATGAACTTAGTGTATGATGTAGCACACAACATCGCCAAAATAGAAAAACACAACATAGAAGGCAAAAACAAAGAAGTTGTTGTACACCGCAAAGGAAGCACACGATGCTTTGGACCAAGTCGTACTGAGTTAGCTCCCATCTTCAGAAAAATAGGACAACCGGTCATCGTAGGCGGAAGCATGGAAACAGGAAGCTACCTGTTATTAGGAACAGACAAAGCAGCAGAAACATTCGGAAGCACCATGCATGGAAGCGGAAGAACCATGAGCAGAACACAAGCACGAAAACAAACCAAAGGCGAGAAGCTGCAAAAAGACATGGAAAAAAGAGGCATTTACGTACGAACAGCATCATATTCAGGATTAGCAGAAGAAGCAGGATTTGCATATAAGAACATTAACGAAGTAATTGAAACAATGGATATAGCGGGGATAAGCAAAAAATTAGTAGCGTTGAAACCAATAGGGAATATTAAAGGATAGTCAAAAAATTTATAATAGCTTTTTCATATTGATTTTTTATGTCATATTCTCAATACAAAAATGAGCACAGAGAAATTTTGGATAAAATAGCTAATAAAAAACTTCATGATTATATATTGAGTAATTTGCAGTCCAGTTTGTCTTCTATTGGATTTTCAAATGAATTTGTTGATTACTTTGTAAATAACTTTTCAGAGTTGAATTTTGAACAATTTTACAGCAAATTTGATGAAGAGATAAAAAAAGTTTATGATATAGGATTTTTCCAAAAAATAGTTCCAGACTATTTTAGCAAACAAGTTATCCCACACATTCCAGAATCAAACAAAATACTTGATTTAGGTTGCGGTACAGGAATTTTGATTCATACTTTAGCAAAAGAGCAAAAATTTCAAGAATTAATTGGAATTGACATTAACGAATACCCTGAATGGAAACAATTCATAAATCCTAAAGTAACTTTCAAAATCATAAAGGAAAGAGAATTTGACAATTTTTTGAAAAAAACACAGCCTGATAACATAATTCTGACATGGACTCTTCACCACATGGAATATGATGAGCAAGTCAGATACTTAACAGACATCTTCAAAACCATGAAAAAAGGTTCGAGAATTGTTATACTAGAAGATTCATACTCAGAAAAGCTGTTACCTATAATGAAATTCGCAAGAAATCGAACAAATAGTTGCGAATTTCAAATATGGTAAATTGCTAAAAGGTTCGATATTTAAGGCAATTTACTATAGAAACGGAAAAATCATTTATGAACTTAGATTCATCTGAAAGGAAAATTGTCATGTCTACTTATGATTGGATTGCAAATAGAATCCTTGCAAGAAGAAAAAGCGTGCCAATTCCATTTGGTTACAGAACTCTCGAGGACTGGCAAAAGTTATGCAAAGAAATTGGATATAAAACAATCGATAAAGTTTTTATTGGATTTCCAGATAAAAGAGATATCAATACACCGCAAAGTTTATTGATTATAGGGAAATTTGAAAAACTATCTTAATTGAGTCAAAGCACTAAAAAAGCAAAGCTTTTTTGTGCGCAGAAAAATCCCTGATTTTTCTAGCGTTCCCTAAGCCAACTTTGAATATCGACGACAAAAATCATAGGGCGTCCACGCCATTCACCAAAAAAATGACTAATTCAAAGTTGCCTATAGAAAAATAAGTTCGAGATCAGTCATGTGATCTCGCAAATTTTGATTCTTGAGTTGCAAATCTTCTCACCGAATAGCTAAATAATATTTTACTATCACATTATTCTTAACTGTCTGAAACACTGAATTTTTCAGTACTCCGCCATTGCTGTCAAAAGTTAAATGCCCTGAAGCACCAGAATATTCTTTCAAACTTAACAAATATGCTGCTATTCTTTCTGGATCTGTTGATTCTGTTGCAGTAATTGCTTGTGCAAGAAGCATCACAGAATCATACGATGTATCTGCAGCAAAATCAATTGTTGCATCGTATTCTTTTTCAAACTTCTTGATAAATTCAGCTGAAGGAGAAAAGCTCGAAATAATAATTGCATTTTCAAAAGCTCCTTGTGCACCATTCTTTCTTGCTTCATCAAGAATCACCACATAAAATTGCGCCTTAGAACCCTGCTCTCTCAAACGCTTTGCAACAATATCCATATACCCATAATTTGTAAAAATAACAGCATCAGCATTCGCACCAACAATCTTTGTTGCTTCTGTCAAAAAATCATCTGGTTTGTCCTGAGTAATAATATATTCAACAAGATTTCCTTTAGCAGATTCAACCCCTTCTTTAACACCTTCTGCCTGCTCATACTCCCAAGACTGCTCAGAACCAATAATCGCAATACGTTTGTGTCCTTGTTTCACAACCATTTCTCCTAACAACTTACTGTTTTGATAATCAGCAGGCCACACATCAAAAATTAAATCACATTGCTCAACAAAACCTCTAATTCCAATTGAAGGAGAAATAAGAACTATATCATCATCACATGCCACAGGAGCCATCGCTTGTCCTAACGGAGAAAAATGCGGACCAAGAACTACATTAATTCCTTTAAGCTTTAATGAATTATACGCACTCAAAGCTTCTTGCGTACTATCCCCTTTATGATCTGCAACAACTAACTCAATCTGTTTTCCAAGCAAACCACCTTGATCATTAATCTCTTTGATTGCAAGCTCGTACCCGTTTAGAGAGGTCTGACCAGTTTCACTCCCATAACCAGAAAGAGGAAGCACTGCTCCTATTTTCAATGTATCACTGGTTTCTGTGCAAGCTACAAAAAGAAACACCAGTAAAACCATCATCGATATTTTTTTGTTAATCACTGTCACCACCAAAACCTATATTTTCCAGTAGCTATATAAAATCTCTTCCACCATCAATAGTAGATGAATAGAAAAGATTAAATAATATGAATTTGAGAAAAAGAATGTGAAAATTGAACTCATAAAAGAAGCAGGATTAACAGACGGAGAAGCAAAAGTATACCTTGCTTTGCTTAAACTAGGCACATCAACAGCAGGACCAATAATTGAAAGATCAAAAGTTGCAAATTCCATGATTTACCGCATCCTTGACAGCCTTATCGCAAAAGGACTTGTAAGCTACATAACTAAAGAAAAAACAAAACAATTTAGTGCAGCACCACCAAACAGAATTGTGGATTACATTGAAGAAAGAAAAAAACATCTCACAGAAAAACAAGAAGAAATAAAACACATCCTTCCACAATTAATTGCATTTGCACAAGAAACAGAAGCAAACAGTGTTGAATTATTTGAGGGGTTTAAAGGAGTACAGACCTGCTGGGAAGTACAATACACCAAACTCAAAAAAGGAGACGAATATCACTCATGGGGCGTTTATCCTAATCAAGATGAACGTTTTCACTTATACTGGCAAAGAGATCATCTCAGACGAGCAAAACTCGGAATCAAAGGAAAAATCCTATTCAATCAAGGAACAGACAAAGAAATACTAAGAAACAGAAACAGTTACAAAGGCTGTGATTCCCGATACATGCCAACAAACATCAAAACACCCGCAACATTTGCAACATACAAAGACGTCTCACTCATCTGCCAACTTTCCAAACCATTCATAGTACAAATCGTAAGCCAAGACATTGCAGACTCATTTGAAGCATACTTCCAAGATTTATGGCAGAAAACTAGACCTTTTAAATAGAGTGCTTAAGAAAAATTTTTTCAGAAAAATTTACGATATGCTGAAACGTAAGAAAAACTTATAACTTGAGTCTTACTTTTCATTTATACTAAACCGCAAAAAATTACGAAAAATAGTTGCGGTTGAGTATATATTGCGAAGAAAACGTGAGGAATCGAAAAGTTTACGGGTTTCTCGACGAAAAAAATATTAAGCAGCGCCATTTACAGTTAAATGACGCCACCGTAGGCTAATTAGGTAAGCCGCCAAGTTGCCAACTTGGTTCCCGAAAGGGTTTCCGGGTTCAAATACTTTTCGGTTTCCCTGAGAAGCCGAGGGATTGAAAGTCCCGGCGGTGGCGTTATTTTCCTAAAAAAAGCCCATGAAAACATTTATCAAAATAATAAACAAGAAAAACAAACCAGTATATTTCCAAATTAACAATGCTGTTTGCTTGTTCTTAAACAATTTGAAACACACTAACTGAAACATTCTGCCACCATCAACAGGACCAAGAGGTAAGAGATTGAATAAACCAATGCCCAAATTTAACATAAACAACCAAAAGAGTAATCCGTTAAACCATTTTACTATAAACGCTGTCCACGAACCATACGATAATGCGAACTCCTGATTAAGCTCTTCCGCAGATTTTAATTGCACGCCAAAATACGGTTGTGAGCTGTTCTCTGGATGGCTACCAAGCGTTATATTATGCAGTTCTTTATTGGTCTTAATCAACACCGATTCATTCGGAGAAAATTGTTGCAAAATTGCTGAAACATTTCCTGGATTCGTTATTTGCTGTTGATTAATTTCGGTCATAATATCCCCAACAGATAAAACCTCTGCAGGAGAACCATCTGTAATTTTTGTTACCTCAACACCAACAGTGTCAAACGCTGCTAATTGAACTGGAGATAACAATAGGAACAGAATCAAGGAAACAAGTGCAAACAACATATTTGAAAACGGACCAGCAGCAAACACGCCAAGCTGCTGCCTGTATGATTTCTTTTGCAACACTTTTTCATCAGGCTCAACAAACGCAGCAGGAACAACTGGAAGCAAAATACACAAAAATGCAAAACCGCTACTCTTTACCGGAATGTTGTACAATCTCGCAATCACCCCATGCGCAAACTCATGAACCACTGCAAGCAAAAAAATGCTCAAAATCCAATACGTAAACGGAACATAAAAAACACCTTTTGCATCAATTGGCAAAACAAGCTGTACTCCTGGCTGTGCAGTAACTGTAAAGGACTGGATCGTAATATAAATTAATTGCACACAAATCAACACCATGCCAAGAAAACCAAGAATAACCCCCAGATCTGCCAACGCTTTTAGCACTCTTGGATACTTCTTTGCCCAACCAGACATTGCAGACAAACCAAGAGAAGACCTGTACATAACCACATAAAAAATAGGAAACAATGCCTTTTGCAAATTCACATGTTTGCGTTTGCGCCATAAAAAAGCTGCAAGTAGAATAATAAAAACAATCGCTACAAAACCATCAAAATTCATAATCATTACTTTTTACGCTTAGGTTTAAAATCTTTCGTTGCACAAGCACGGCAACTCACTAATTTTTCTGCAATCTTGCGCGAAGGAGCTCTAATTTTAGACTTGCATCTTCTACAAACAAACTTATTATAAAACAATCTTGCATCAGCTTCAGTAAATCGTGCCATATTATTCCTCTGCTCCGCTCTTGAGCTGCTTCATTACTTTTTCACCCATAACATTCCAATATAAAACTGTACTGTTTGGAACAACAGTTTCAAGCAGTTCCTCAGGTATTTCCAAATCAAATGTTTCATAAGTTTCTTGATCCATCACATTTGCCATTTTCTTGCCATCAACATCCGAAATACTAAGTACTTGTGCTGATTTCTTTTCAATAATCGGTGATTCTAAATTATCATGTGCAGGCATAACAATTTCTTTTCTCTTATTGCCAAGCAATGTAGAAGCTACAATGCGCACTTTGGCGTGACCATGCTTGCCTGACTTAGAAGTATCTGAAGACAAAACTTTGCATGCTTCGCCGTCAATAAGCACATAACTGCCTGGCTTTAAGCCGCTCGCATGAACTACCTTTGTTGCCATAACAAAAGATGAAAATGAGGCATTTATAAAGGTATCGGTGAGAGGTTTTATAAATAAAACTCCTGCAAAAAAGACCATGAGCAACTCACAAACCAATCTTGGATTTTTCTCAAATTTTTCAATAAAAGAAACTAAACCTGTAAAGATCAATATTCCTGACCTTTCTGCATTCTGGGAAAAACATCTCAGGAAATATCCCGGATCAATTGCAGACCCAAAAATACAGATTTGTGGAATCAAAAAAGAGAAAAATAACCTGGAACTCACTGTTGCAAAAGGAATTGATTATCGGCACGTTCAACATGCACTTAAAAAAACAAAACAAGCAACACAGAACCCTCTTGAACTATACACCTGGAACACCCAAAAAACCATTGGAAAGACAATAGGAGTTAACGCGTTGAGCGTTGCAGGGCTTGTTGTTTGTCATGAACACGTTCTCTTTGGAATCCGAGATCAAGTTGACCTAAATAGAGGCACTATTAGCATTATTAATGGTTACGTTGATCCTGAAGGACCTATCACAAAAGATCATGTTTTAAAAGAACTCGCCAAAGAATTAAAAGAAGAACTTGGGCTTGTTAATGAATACACGACGCGATTTATTTGCGCAAGCCAATCACCTGCTTCCTGTGATTTGCTTTTTTTAGTACACACAATAAAACCCCTACAAAACGTGCTTGTTTTACAAAAAACGAATGAACTCAAAAACTGGCAAGCTGTTCCTTTTGAGAGCCTTTCTACATTTCTCACGCAAAACAAGTTGAATCCGTTAATTATTTCAATAAAAGCATTTCTAACCTCTAAAAATCTTCGAAAATATTTACCTTAATCTTCTTTCCCCACTTCTCAAATCAACAACAATGCTCGGCTTGCCTGCTTTCTCGCCTTCATAAATGATAAAATCAACAGCAAATTTTTGCAATTGCTCGAGATTCATTGCATTTTGCTCTCCTGAAATGTTCACAGATGTTGTCACGATTGGTTTGCCCAAATCTTGCACAAACTTAGAAATCCAATGCTTTGGAATACGAACACCAACGGAGTTTAACCCATTCACTGTCGCTGAACAAACTGCGTTCAGATTCTTTAACGGCAAAATCAATGTGTAAGGTCCTGGAAGTTTGAGCAACCATTTCTTTGCAATTGCCGATAATTTACAATTATTTGATATCCATTCAAAACCTGAAGCAATAACAGAAAACGGTTTATTATCACTCTGCTTTAAGTCTCTTATTATTTTAACTGCTGCGGGATTTGTCGCATCACAACCAATACCATAAATCGTATCAGTAGGATAAATAAAAACTGCACCAACTGCAATTTTTTCAAGTAATTGTTTTTTGTTTTTAAGCGCTTGTTCTTTATTGTATATTTGCATTCACGGAAATAAAAGAAACAGAAATAAAAATCCCACCGGAGCAGAGCTCCGGGGTATTTTTAAACTTCATCGGGAAAAATCATATCGCAGCAGAGCTGCGGGGTATTAGACCCAATGAAGAAATAAAAAGATTTGTTTTTTTGTTACGCGGACAAATATCCTTGCATAAACGCCGCATCTTCTGCATCTAACTCACCATCATCTTCAAAGTGATCAATTGCAAATGCATCGTAAATGTCTGCTTCTGAAAAATCTTCTACTTGAGTCATACTGACATCACCTCTTTTTCTTTTTGAAAAAATGAAAAATTTCTATTCAACCGTAATTTTGGCTTTTGCTCATACCTCGCCTGCTCAAACAGCAACTGCTTCACAAATGACTGATTTAAATTCATACTAATCACCTCTAAGAACAATTTAGCAAGAATTGTTTAAATACCTCAAGAAGGGAGTTGTCCAGTGGGGAGTGGGTTTAAAATTCAGTCAAACTCTTATTCAGCTCAGAAACAATAGTAGTAGTGCCGTCTTTACCACCAATAACTTTCTTTGCAGTAATATAACCACCTTGTGCGAGCTTATCAACACGCCGTTGGAAAGTCTTATAATTCATATCGCCACCAGTTTCTTGGTACAAACGGAATAAATCACCAATTTTTCCCTCGCTCTGCTGCTTAATCAACTCCAAAATGAATCGTGCATCCACAGATAAATCCTCTTTAGGCTTAATAGACATATCCGTTAATTTACCAACTGCTTTTTGCGCATGCTCCGCTAACACCCTTTTAGAACCGGAATCCTCAGCAGCCAATGCCGCCTCTCTTAACAAATACAAACCCGTGCGCAAATCAGCCGCTTGCACTGTTTTATCAACAATTGATTTTAATGCTTCGTCTTCTATCGTGTTGTCATGAAATGCAAAACCAATACGCTCTTTCAAAATACCCTCAACCTCCTCATTTGAATAAGGCGAAAAACTAATTGTTTCCGGCAATAATCGGGAACGAATCCTAGTATCAACTTGCGCATACCATTCAGGATGATTCGTAATCATCACAATTGTTTTCTTCAAAACATCAGTAAAAATCTGGTAAAGAAAATCAACATCGTCAACTTTATCAACTTCATCAAACGCAAAAACAACAGCTTTTTTATTCACAATATTCTGAATAATCTTAAACAAATCCTCTGTGTTTTTATTTTGTGTAAATCTGTAGCCGAGCTGTTCACAAAGCTCAACAAAGATTTTGTAGGTCGTATTCTTTTGCCAACAATTAACATACAAGACAGAAACATCAGGCATATCAACATTAGTGCTTTCTTCCAACTCTTTAAGCACTAGGCGCACTGCGGCTGTTTTTCCAATACCCGGCGCGCCAGAAATCAAACAATTCCTACCAGTACGCCCCTGAATTAACGGCTTAATCATATTCGCAATATGATGATGCTGCATCTCTCGATACGGCAAGTTCTTTGGCAACCATTCGGGATCAAGAGAATCCTCATTCTTAAACAAAGACTCATTAGAACGCAACATATCAGAAAAGCTCATACAACAAAATGAACTAAAGAAGTTAATAAGATTTGTGGTAAAAGAGTAAATGGTTCAGAGTAGAGAGTTAAGAAACAGAAGTAGACAGTAAAAAGTTTCAAGCGAAGATATGATAGCTCTCCTCTGGCTCGTGCTAAGATATATTTGCATAGTTTTCTTTCGACGGATTATCAGTAAAGAGAGGAGGGTTGCTCCTCTGGCTTGCTTCTTTAAGCGAGGTCCTCTTGTCAGGAATTGTCAAGAATAATTTATAATTGTGACAATTCCTGAGCACGATCAGAAATCCACACAACCATAGTTATTTATGTGGATTTATGACGCCTTACACCTCACCTGTGAATCTTAAAATAGAAAGCCAGAAAGATTTTTTTGAACTATTTTTTTCCTAGAGACTTTGCTTTGTTTGTATCAGTCACATACTCAAAAACAACACGCCTATCAAAAGGAGGAGTTGCCAATAATCTACGAGCATAGTTTCCTCTATCTTTAGTTACTGTCTCTAAAGGATGTACCATCATTTCAAAATCTGGCAAAATTTCAACAGCAGGACCAGATTTTGTTAACGCAATAACATAAGTATCAAGTCTATCATCTGCATTTTTCAAAATAACCTCGCCATCTTGTCTAGAAAAACGCAGCGCTTGTTCATAACTACCTTCACACGTTTCACGAAATAAATGAACGCGACGAACTTTCCAACCACCATCTTGGTGAACATAAGCCCTTACCATATTATCCCCTTGAGGCATGAATTTATCTGTCAAAGACCAATTCCCCGGCACTCTCCATGCAACCTCCGGATTGTATTTTATTCCTTCTCTACGGGCACGTTTCAAAGAAAATGCCTCAATACGACGAGGCAAAACCGGTTTATCAGCAGTATAACACGAAACAACCCTGCCAGATGAACCATTTATCTGCAAAACTAAAAAACCCTCTCCAGCTTTTCCATGATCCTGAATATACCAACGCTCTTTACCTTCAGAATCTTTTTCAGAAAACACCCAAAAAGTACTCCCAGACAAACCTGAATGCTCACCTATTCTTATTCTATCCTGAGCTGCATCAACAGGATTCCCAAAAGAATAAATTTCGCCATCAGGCAACAAACCATCTTCAGAGAAATAACCTCTAAATGCCTCAACTTGTTTCCATTCCCTGCCTGCCCTTTCTTCCAAACGAAATTTTAACGCCATTTACAAGATTTTGGCAAATCAAACATATAAAAAGATTATTGTGATATTTTATAACAAATAAGTCCTGTATTATAATTTCACTCCACAAAAACGGCAAAAACGGTCTTGTGGATGCGTCATTGAACGGCAAGTATTACAGTAACGAACATGCTGCTGATGCCTTTGCTGTTGAACAGGTTTTTTTTCTTTCTGTGTTTTCTTTTTTGGAGTCAACACGAACAACATTACAAGCTTTGCAATACCAACCACAACAAAAATAATACCAACCCAAACAAACAAAGTAACAGGACCAGAAAAAAACGCACTGCTAACAGAAACAAACAAACCAACACTAATCCAAGACCACCAAGGAAGATCTGCCATCAGTAAAAGTAGAGAGTAAAGATTATAGAGTTAAGAGTTACGCATAGCATTTGGAAACCCTTCTTTTTCTCTACCATCATATATTCACCTCTTTTTAGTTTACCATATACTTACTTGATTGGTTTACCCATAACTTTAAATCCAACATATTTCTGCAAAACTTCAGGAACATTCACAGTACCATCTTCATTTTGAAAATTCTCCATAATCGCAACCAATGCGCGCGAAGTAGCAACACACGTACTATTCAAAGTATGCACAAAAGAACGACCCTGTTTGTACTGAAATTTAATATTAGCACGAACTGATTGATACGTTGTACAATTTGAACATGAAACAACCTCTCTGAAAGCATTCTGCACAGGATACCAAGTCTCAATATCATACTTCTTAGCAGCAATAATACCAAGATCACCAGTGCACACATTCACAACCTGAAAATGCAAACCCAAACTCTCAAAAAAACCCATAGCATTCTTCAAAATTTCCTCATGAAACTCCCACGAATCTTCAGGTGAACAAAGCACAATCTGCTCAATCTTATTAAACTGATGAACTCTAAAAATCCCCTTTTGATCTTTACCATGCGAACCAGCTTCCTTCCTAAAATTCGTCGAATAACCCACCAATTTAATCGGAAGCTGTTTAAGATCAAGAACCTCATTCATATACATCGCAGTTAACGGATGCTCTGAAGTTGCAATAGCATACAAATCCTCTTCATCTTCCTCATCTTTAATTTTTCCTTCTACTTTGTACATCACATCCTCAAATTCACTCAAAGAAACAACACCCTCATAAGCATGACGACGCATCATAAACGGAGGAACAATAAAAGTAAAACCTCTTTGCGTCATAAAATCAACAGCATACTTAGTAATAGCAAGCTCCAATAAAGCCAATTCACCTTTTAAAAAATACCATCTTGCACCTGAAATTTTTGCAGCACGATCTAAGTCAACCCAGCCCTGTTTCTCAACAATATCAACATGACTTATCGGAGTAAAATCAAACTTTGGCTTTTTACCAACAGTCTTCACAACAACATTCTCACTATCATCCTTACCAACAGGAACATCCTTATCCATCATATTAGGAATACGCATTAATAATGAGCGTATTTGTTCTGGAAAATTTGTTTCCTCAGCCTCCTTTTCAGAAACTCTTTGTTTTGCTTTCCTGGCTGTTTCTTTAAATACCTCAATCTTCACATCTTTATTACCTGCTTTCATTGCCTTGACCGCTTGATTGAGCTCTTCATTTGCAGCATTAGACACTTTTCTTGCGTTATCCGCCTCTCCTTTAGCCTTCCTCCAAATTTCATCAAGCTTTAACAACTCATCAAGCAAATCCAACAATTCAGGATTGTTACGCTTAGTTAAATTATTACGAACAGCAGTTACGTTTTCTCTTACAAAGTTGATGTCAAGCATACAATTAGGAAAGAGCTCTTGTTTAATAATATTTTGTATGCGGTAAGAAGTAAGCAGTAAACAGTAGGAAGTAAAAAGTCAATCTAAACAAACAACACCAGTATCTGGAACATTTAATTCCTGCAATGCAAAAAATGAGCTATAAAAAGCTACAACTTCGTTCTTTGAATTAACAAAAGGGCAAGGAATTGCTGAACCTTTTGAATAAACTTGCTTAAGTTGTTCCACTTCATATTTATTGTAATGATATTTATCACAAGAAAGCTCTTTGATTGTTTTGCGAGTTGTGTTCATATTTTTTAGAAAAACAAATTAAGTATATTAAACTATTGACAATGATGATTCCGAAAAGTTTACGGACTTTTGTACGCAAGGCATTTAAATCGCAGAGATATGTACACGTACATGAACTCAGACTTTCTCAAAATGTCAGCTGCCTCATTTGGCGCATTGACTACTTTTGTTGCCATAAACGCTCTTCTTGCAAGCTTAGAAGCACTCAACGTTGGGATTATTTATTAGCAAACTTCGCGTTTGTTGTTTTTGTTTTTTTCACATACATTATTTGCGAGATTCGACAAATTAAAAAACAAGTATTACTATTACAAAAAATATCATGAGCAAAATAAACAAAAAAGGGGATCTTCGATTGGAATGGATTGCGTTAGTATTCCTTGTCATAATCATCATCCTTTATTTTTACGTAAAATATGGAGCTTAAAATGGACAAAAAAACAGAATACCCCGAGAATAAACATGACGAGTTACAATTGTTATTCCTTAGCGCGATATTTGGCATAGGCTTTCCTGCAATATTCAGCGCGTTCACAGAAAACCTTTGGCACGGTACAGCGTTAGGAGCATTAACTGCATTAATAGCAACAACTATTCTGTTTTTATGGTACAAGCATATACACTTAAAACAAAATCATTCCTTAAACTAAACAAACAACCCAATCAACCTTTTCAACAAAGGAGCCTTGTTAACTTTAACACTGACATCTTCACGAACTGAATACCCTTTACCAAACGGATCAGAATAAGACACAACAATATCAAAATCAGGGCTGCTTGAAATTAATTGATCAGAACGAACATTAACACGAATCTCCTGATCAAGAACAAGCTCGCCAACATCAATCACAGCAGATGAACCACCACCAAAAATACTCACAGAAACATTCTGAGGAAAAGACGTGCTTTCTCTTGAAAGACTCAATGAAATACCAAATGCCTCACCATACTGCACAACCTCAGGCGCAGAAACATCATGAACAGCAATTATCGGCCTGTCAAGACGAATCAAAGACAATGTTGCACGCTTAATAATATCACCTGTAGTCGCAACAACATCAACATCATGCTTGCCCGCCTCAGAAACAAGAACCTTGAATTGCTTAGGCATTGTCTGCTTTGCAGGAACAAGAACAGAATCACAAACATCAAAACAAACACGCACTACAAGATCAACCTCCTGCCTGTTCTGAAGCTCACAATTCAAAACACCTTCAGAAGTCCAAATACGATCCTCCTCAAAAGAACATGCAAGATCAAACGCATCCTTTTCTGACTTCGTTAACTGCTCTATAGACGATTTTAATTCAGACTCAGAAAAAACAATATCCCACTTGCCAACACCAAAAGACGATTTAGCAGACTCATTCTTTATCGTGTACACATTAATTGGCACATTATACTGAAAATGCTTATCGAGCCTCTCGTTTATTTTCACGAGCCACGCGAGCCTCGCAGAACGTCTTGGCGGAAGAGCTATTTGTTTTGCAGACTCACCAACAATTGTTACTCCCACAACAGAAGCTAATGTAAACTCAACACCAACATAATAATCAGCGAGATTCTCAACATCCAAAACAATTGTATTGTAACTATCAAAACCAACACGATCTTTCAGCGGATACGCAGACAATCGCAGCTCAGAATCAACCTTGCCTTCTGTTCTCAACACATCAGCACTCAACAACAAATCATGCACAAACACATTCACATCACGAGATTTCCATTGAAACAAAGATGTAGGATCCTGCGGATCAAGAGATTCATACAACTTCATATGACCTGGATCAGTCCAACCAAACTCAGCAAAAGTCACATCAAAAGGAACCCAACCAACACCTGGAAAATACACCTCAGCCCAACCATGCGCGCCCCAACCCTGCGGAAATTCCGAACTCTCAGTAAATGCAACACCCGACACAAACTTTGCAGGGATATTCAAGGAGCGCAACATTGCAATAAACAAACTTGTTAACTCATCACAAACACCATAACGGTTTTCCAACACCCACGAAGCAGGCTGAGAAACATCAGCAGTCAAGGAACTCAAATTGTATTTAATTTCATTCTTAACCCAGGAACCAATCTTTGTAACAACAACAAACAGATCATCTTCACCTTGAGACAAACGAACAGCCTCCGCAATAACAGCCGCATTTGTAGAATCAACATGCTCAGTAGGTCTCGTATACATCTCGAAACCACGAATTGTTTCTACAGGAAACGGAATTTTTGCTCTCACTCTCGGCGCATTATTTGCAGTTTCAACAACAGCAGAATATTCATACGTTAAAGTTGAATGATACGGCTTGCTCCAAGAATAACGAATACGATCACTCAACACCTGCGCAGGAGGAGCAGCCTTAAACGAACGAACAGCAGAAAACTCAGAATTTTTTGGGACAAACAACAAATCTGCTTGTAAATTATCAACAAACGGAGCAGGACCAATAGGAACAATATTAATCTGTGAAGAAACATTTAACTCTGTATGCACAGATCGTGCAGAAAACCAATCAGTAGGTTGAGCAGAAACAGTTAACAGTAAGCAGTTTACAGTGAACAGAAAAAAAAGGAGTTTTTTCATTCGATCACCGTTCCAATAAAAAGCTTGTTATCAAACGCATTCTCAAGCTCATCAAGACGTTTGCCATTAACCAAAAACACTTTCAGCTTATGCTTTTCTGCAAACCTTGTAGCAACAGGATCAAACGGAGTAGAAAGACCAGATGACCATTCCGCAGGAATCATCTTCTTGTACTCTTTCCAAGAAAGTTTTTTAATTGGTTTCGCAGACGGATTTTTTTTCGGATCAGCAGTATACACATAATCAGTATTGCTGAGATTGAATATTTTTGCATTGTACAATGCGCCCCAACGAACAGTATCAAAATCAGACGAATGACCAGGCTTATAACAACCAACCATCAACACTTTTTTGAAAACTTTTTTTGTTGGTTTTTTGATCAGTTCTGGTGCATTAAAAATTTGCCTTACTAATTCGCCATTCAACCACGTCGCAGCAATACCAATCTCATCCTGACCATATCTTGAAACACCAAACTCCTTCGCAGCAGACATGTACTCCCTTGCAGGCTTTCCGCCACCACACACAAGAATAAACTTTTCAGGACGAGACATAATTAATTTTTTTAATTTTTTAAGAAAAACAATATCAATAGTTCCTGAATTAATCAGACTACCACCTACAGATAAAACAATCACCCCTTTACCCATAACAACAATTAGGGACGTATCATTTATAAAGGTTGTCTTCAAAAAAATATGAAGTAAACAGTAGGCGGTAAGCAGTATGAAAAAAACACCAATCACAATCATCACAGGCGCACTCGGATCAGGAAAAACAACGTTTGTTAATCACATATTAACAGCAGATCACGGCCTGAAAATAGGCGTAATCGTCAACGAATTCGGAGACGTAGGAATAGACAGCGACATAATCCTTGCAAGCGAAGAAGATCTCATCGAACTCAAAAACGGATGCGTATGCTGCACAGCACGTGGAGATTTGATTAAGGCAAGCAAAGAACTATTAGCAACAGGAAAAGTCGATTATTTACTCGTCGAAACAAGCGGATTATCTGAAGTGAAGCCAGCCATTGTTGCATTCGATGAACCAGAACTCTTGGAAAAAACCGAGTTGGATAGCATCATTTGCGTCATAGACGCCGAAAACTACTTTGAAAACTTGCACAGAAGCAGAACAGCACTCGAACAATTACAATGCGCAGACATAGTTCTGTTAAATAAAGTTGATTTGGCAGGAAGCGAAAAAGTTACTGAAGTTAAACAAGATCTTATCAAACACATTCCAAACGCACAGATCATTGAAACAGTAAAAGGAATTGCTGACTTGAAATTATTGCTGGGCGTTGGAAAATTTAGCGCAGAAAAACACGCAGAATGGGGTAAAGAAGACAACAACGAACACAACCATGCTGAAGCAGAAGCAATTGCACTAACAACAGGCACAGTTGATCCAGAAAAAATACAAACTTTCTTTGACGAACTTCCTGAGACTATCTTCAGAGCAAAAGGCATTGTGTGCATGAAAGAAAGCGAACCAGGAGCAAAAGATGAACTAAAAATCATCTTTCACAAAGTAGGCAAACGCGTAGAAATGGAATTCGGCAAACCATGGAAAAAAGACGAAAAAAGAGAAACAAAGATTGTTTTAATTGGAACAGATATTGATAAGAAAAAGTTGGAAGAGAAGTTAAAAAATTGTTCTTAAAGATTCAACAACAATTTAAGTTTTTGATTGACTTGTTTCTCAGTATCTTCATTGATTTTTCCTAACAAACCTACAATCAAACTTTTATTTAATGTTGTTATTTTAGATAATTTGATAACCGAATCTTTCTTTATTCCACCTTCAGGAGAGTTTAGAGTAACATCAGTTTCCTCTTGTTCAAGTGTTGTCGTAATAAATGCCAATAACAAATCACCAAATTTATTTTTCTGAGAAAGAACAAGTGCAGGTCTTAATTTTGTTGCTGAAAGATCTGTAAAGGAAACTTTGAAAAAATCATCATTATTAGTCAAAGTTTCCTGAGGCAATTTTGAATATCGACGACAAAATAGAAAGGCGCTTAACGCCGAGCATCAAAAAACAGACTTATTCAAAATTGCCTAAACGGAAATTTAACCAGCACAACATCTCCTTTTTTCATTCTACAAGATCAAACTCACTGTATAACTCTGGCTCATTCTCAAGAAAATCAAAAGATTTACTTTTCATCGCTATTAAATGTAACTCAGACTCGTCGAGAGAAATATCTAACTCGGACTCTTCTTTAAGCCCTTTTACCTTCTGAAGCGGCTTAAAAACGCCTTCAATATACTTTACTCGTAAATGCATATGTTCGCTTAATCCGAGCTGTTTTTTAAAGGTTTTGCTTGGATTAATTTAATAAAAGTCAATTAATTGCGTTTGGCTTGCCATCTTCTAAAACAAACAAAGTTTCACTTATTTTTATCGCTCCATTTTCATCAAACGTAACTGGCTCTACAACACTCATACTTTGATAATCTTTAATTTCAAACAGTGCGTCTCTCAACGGTTTTTCTTTTTTTATAGCCTCTGCAATTATTTTCACCGCATCATACGTTGGATATGTTGCAAGATCTAAAATGGGCTTTTTTCCCTTTTGTGCAACAAACAACTCTGTAAACCTGTTTGTTTTTTCATTCTCCGGAGCACTCCAGAACGCAAACAGTGTTCCCTCTGCAGCTCCTTGGGACGCTTCTTGCAGACTCGGGCTTGTCACTGTGCCTGTCGTGTAAAATTGCCCTCTAAATCCTAACTCTCTTGCTTGTTTCATCGCAATGCCTGTTTCATCATAACCCAGAAGAACCAGCGCATCAAAATCTGACATTTTTGTGAGAGTTGTTCGAAAGTCCTGTGTTCCTGCCAAGTATGCCTCTGTCTGTACTTTTCCTTTAAATTCATTAACAAAGTAATCCTTTACTAAAGGCATGAATGCATCGCTATTCCAGTAGATCAAGCCAATTGTTGAAAAGTTTTTTGAATTAGCATCATCTGCAAGCACTTGTGCAATGCTTTCTGAATCTGTTGCAATGCAAAAGACAGTCTTGCTACTTCCTGCCAGTTGATCATTGCAGTCCAAAGGATCAATTACAACAACTTCATCTTCAACTGCTTGCTCTGATACTGCAAAAACTCCGCTGTACGTGCTCATAATAACAATATCAACACCATCAACATTAACGAGTTTGTTATATACAGTTACTGCTTTTTGCGTGTTGTATTGATCATCTTCAATGAGTAGTTCTATCTGCCTGCCGTTTATGCCCCCCGCAGAATTAATTTCAGCAACTGCAATCTCTGCCGCTGTCACGCCATCCGTGCCTAACACTGCGCTCGGTCCTGTTAATGGACCAATCCAACCTACTTTCACTGTTTCTGTGCTGCTGCAACTTGTTAAGACAAGCAAAGCAACAAAGAATATCATCACTGTTTTCGTTTTTTTCATGTTCACCACCCACAACGAAACATACATTCTAAAGAATATAAAAAAGAGTGTTGTTCTACAGGACGACTTTAGAAAGATTTATATTGAAAAATAACAGTGTAAACCAAATGAACTTAACAAAGCTGAGAAATATTGGATTAACAGAAGGAGAGATAAAAGTTTACGAAGCACTTCTTAAGCTTGGCGAAACAACAAAAACAAACTTAGCGAAAGAATCAGGAATTGCCCCTTCAAATGTTTATGACGTGACAAACAGACTCCTTGAAAAAGGCATTATTTCAAAAATCGAAAAAAATGGCATTGCACATTTTTCTCCCGCTAATCCAAACAGAATTTTCACGTTTTTGGAGCAAAAAAAGAAAGAAATTAATGAAGAACAAGATATTGTTGCAAGTTTGCTTCCAAGTCTCCTTGCAGAGTTTACTGCAAATAAAAAAAAGACAAGCGTTGAAGTTTTTCAGGGATGGAATGGCTTGAAGACAGTTTTTGAAGAGCTAATTAATGACTGCAAAAAAGGAGATGCCAATTACGTGTTTGGCGCAAGTGAAGGCGAAACGCCCGAACAAGCAGACAGATTTTTTCTCAAATATTCAAAACAAAGAGCAAAGAAAGGAATAACAACAAACATCATTTTTAATGACCGTGTTAGAGAAAGAAAAAAACGCTTTGATTTTTTTCAAAAATCCAAAAAATGCAATATCCGTTTCTTAAATCAAAGCACGCCTGCGGAAATCATCGTGTATAAAGATAAGGCTTGCATCATTATTCTTACAAGAGAACCGCTCACTATAAGAATTACTGCAGCTTCTGTTGCAGAAAGTTTTAAACAATATTTTGAAGTTTTGTGGAAGCAGGCGAGGTTGTAGTGTGACTCGTAAATCATTTCAAGAAGAGGTAATTGCATAAATGTGGGTCCTTAAATTACACACCAAGCCAGAAGGCACGCATGTTGCGAGTTTGGCAAAGAAATTCAATATCTGTTTTTCCGGACATACTGTTAATTTTAGAAAAGAAAAAAACAGCCTGTTAGTGCAGAACATTGGTTTAGTGCATGCTTCTCCTGAGAAAACGAAATGGTTTTTTGAAGAGTTAAAAAAGTTGCCCATGTTTGTGCGAATATGGACGCATGGAAAATTTATTGTTACGCTGATGCGTGAGCCTGCGTGGTTAATAACCGTGTTTAATCCATATGTTATCATGACGCGTCCAGCTTTGTACACGCCAGAAGGCGAGTTTGCAGAATTTGCAAGTTGGAGTAAAAAGCCATTGATGGATCTTGTGATAGAATATAAGAAACATTGGACTACGCGCATTGTAAGCTTCAAAAGAGAAAAAGTGAAAAACATTTCATGGATTGGAATACAACCTGATTTAACTGAAAAACAACGCCATGCGCTTGAATTAGCTTCAAAACAAGGTTATTATGAATTTCCCAAAAAAATAACCTTGAAAGAATTGGCAAAGCTATCAAAATGTTCTTATTCAACATTCAGAGCACACCTTTCAAAAGCAGAACGCGATTTTATTCCATTTATGCTTGACAGACTTGGCGAATAAAGACGCTATATGGCGCCAAAAATTTAATGTAGTGTTCAGCGAGTTCTCTAGATATAAAACACAATGACCTTATCAAACCTCGACATCGGACTCTTAATTGCTTACGCAGTGATCTGCATAGCTCTTGGTATTTGGAGTTCTCGAAAGCAAAAATCTTCTGATTATTTGATTGCAGGAAGAAAACTTAATACTTGGCAATTCATTGCAACAGTTGTAGCTTCCTACATCGGCGGTGGCGCGATCGTTGCATATGCTGCATACGTTTACCAGTTTGGCATTTCTGCTATTGCAGTATATGTGGGTTCTGCTCTTGGCGTTTTAATTTTCTTGTGGTATGCATTAAGAATTCGCAGAACAGGCCATAAGTTAAATTTTCACACGTTATCTGACTGGTTTTATTTTAAGTTTGACAAAAAAACAGGAATCTTATCTGCAGTTATTATTTTTGTGGTGTACCTTGGTCATCTTGCCAATCAATTTATTGCGGGAACATCTGTTTTATCATCTATTAGTGGTTGGTCGTATGAATTTGCGTTATTGTCAAGCGCGGTAATTATTCTTGTTTATTTAGTACTTGGTGGTTTCAGAAGCGTTGTGAAAACTGATGTTTTCCAGTATGTTATCATGTTGCTGTTGCTTCTTGTTGCCGGCTTCTCGATGTTTGGAACACAAAGAGAAATCGCTGCTGACCTGTTAGACTTTTCTACATTAGGTTGGTCGTTAACTGTTGCATTCATTTTGTATGGTGTTTTTGCGATGTTCTTCTCTGCAGATGTGTGGCAAAGAGTATACGCAGCAAAAAATGATAAAACTGTTAAAAAAGGACTTATTGGATCTGCAGTTTTATTCCTAATTATTGGTATTGCTTTAACAATTGTTGGTCTTGCTGCCGCGTCTGCAAACCCAGGAGCAGATCCAAACCAAGCAGCAGCTCTTGGTTTAGTTGAATTAATGCCAACAGCACTTTTAAGTTTGGTGCTTGTCTTGATCTTTGCAGCAATTATGAGTTCTGCAGATACGATTATTTTTGTGCTTGCTTCTTCTGTTGCAAAGGATTATCTTGGACACGCTTTTTACAAAAAATTGAACGATCAACAATTGATGCGTTTGACTCGTGCGCTTGTTGTTGTATTTTCTTTTGCCGGCGTACTTGTTGCGTATTTATTCAGAGATATTGTGCAAATGCTTTTGACCATTTCTGGATTAGCATTCGGTCTTGTGCCACCAATCATTGCGTCATTTCATTGGAAAATAAAACCAAATGCAGTATTTGCTTCTTTAATTGTCAGCTGTATTTATGTTGCAGTACTTGTTTTTGGTAACTTAATGATACCTGAACTCGCTGTTGCCTCTTTAGCTGTTTCTTTGATTGTGCTGATCATTGGGCAGAAGGTTTGTAGAAAATAAAAAACGCCGACGCCCGGATTTGTCCTAAAAAATGCTAACGCATTTTTGGGACCCATCGTTCGCTAACGCTCACTCTGGGAACCGGGATACAACGAAAATTCAAAGAATTTTCGTGACACAAAAAGCCCGCCGTCTTATACGCCGAGACTGGGATTTGTCTGCGGAACTACGTTCCTTGAGTTCTCGTTCACTACGTGAACTTCAAACAACCCAGATACCACAAAAACGCCGTGGCCCGGATTTGAACCGGGATATCCTTGCGGAAACTGGATTAGCAATCCAGCGCAGTACCAGGTTGTGCCACCACGGCAATAGCAATTTTATAAAGAAAAACGTACTATTCCCCGACCTGAAGGTCGGGGAATTTATCGTGCGTTTTTCTACTTGCAAAGTTCGCCCTAAAGGCAGGGTATTAAACCCCTCTACAAAGTTCTTGCGAACTTTGCAATAACGAAAAACCTAAGTTTTTAATATTATTTAGTTAGGTTTTCCGAATATCGCAGAGGCCAAATATTATTAATAAGCTACTGCCACTGATATAGCTCGAGAAAAGCTATTTAAATCTTTTGACGCAAACTCATGCAAAAACTGAAAAATACTATTTATAGAATATAGAAACTGACAACTATTGTCTAATTATTTACGGCAGTTACTATAGTCAGCTTTTGCAAAGTTTGGCAAGCAAGCTTACCAAACCTTTATAAAAGCCTTATTTTCTCAATTAACTTATACAGCGAGGTAGGGAAGTCTGGAGTTCCCGATGGGCTCATAACCCATAGCTCGGTGGTTCAAATCCACCCCTCGCTATACTTCAGAAATCACTTGTTATCAGGCCTTGATCTATTAGAATGAAATGTGTGCTGAATCTGCTTTACAATATCTTCAAATGCCATATGCAATGCACGTGCTAAATCCCAATCATCTGATGATGAACTATCAAAAATTTTCGTAGGGGCAGCAACCTTAACGTGCAAAGAATACTTCTGCCTGCTGCCTTCTTTTTGATAAGTCTTCACATGAATACTCATATTCGTAATATTTTGCAATTCACGCTTAACCTTATCAAAATGATTCATTGTCACATGATTCACTGTAGCCTGATCTGCATCAGACAAATCAGAAACGCCAATGAATTGTATCACCTCATTTTCTTTCGCCATAAAATAGCGTAAACAAACGCGATATTTAAGCATTATGGTGCAAAAGTTTATAACATAATTAACGATTGCAAAATCATGAACATTTGCGGAATAGACGAAGCAGGAAGAGGCTGCATTATAGGACCCTTAGTTATATCCGGCGTAACTGCAAACCTAAAAGAACTTGCACAAATAGAAAAATCAGACGTAAAAGACAGCAAACTTTTGAGTCCTGCACGCAGAGAAGAACTATATGAATTTTTACAAAAATTTACATACGAAGTATTAATTGTCCCACCAAAAGAAATAGACAAATACGTTCTTTCCGAAACAGGAGAAAACCTTAACTGGTTAGAAGCAGAAAAAAGCGTTGAAATAATTAACAGATTAAAACCAGACAAAGTCATTTTAGATTGTCCAAGTCCAAATTTAAAAGCGTACAAAAAATATGTCGCAGAACGATTACTTAACTTAGATATTGATATTGTTGTAGAACACAAAGCAGACCTCAACAACAAAATAGTAGGAGCTGCCAGTATAATAGCAAAAGTTATCAGAGATAGAGAAATAGAAAAAATCAGACAGCACGTTGGTATTAATTTCGGAAGCGGATACCCCTCAGATCCATTAACATCAGCATTCCTACAAAAAAACTGGGACAAACACCCAGAAATATTCAGACACAGTTGGGCACCATATCAAGCATTAGTGAAAAAGAAAATGCAGAAAAGACTAGGAGAATATTAACGAAGCCCTTGTCTATAAATCACTTTTCCTTGACCAAGCTGATCATAACCAATAATAAAAAAAATATCACCCTTAAGATCTATGGGCCTAGGAAATGTTACAGCACACCCATTAAACTGAGGGTTATGAACCGGCGGGGCAACATACCAACCTTCCTTCAACAATTTAAAACCAACGCCTCTATAACGCCTCAGTTCAGCACACGCTTCATCAGATAATGCAACCCTCAATTCTTTTTCTTTTCCAAGTTCATCACTTGCAATTTGATCAAGACGAATGCCAAAATTTCCTGGAATAGGCTCCATCAAACCATCAATATCACTCTGCAACTCATGCGAACGCTGTCTATCTGCATACCATCCAATTGCCGTGACCGCTTGCAATACTCCCAAACCAAAAGCGACAGCCATAGCTCCACGTAATGACCTTCTGCTCATTTTTTCTCCTCAACCTTAATCAAATGCCAACCAAACTGCGTTTTAACTGGCTTAGAAAGTTCTCCCACTGAAAGAGAAAAGGCTGCTGATTCAAATTCTTTCACCATTTGACCTCTTCCAAACCAGCCAAGATCACCGCCTTTTTTACCAGAAGGACACAAAGATTTTTCCTTTGCAATCTCCTCAAAAGACTTACCTTGATTCAAATCAAAACGAATAGCAGATGCTTCCTGCTCTGTTTTTACCAAAATATGCTTTGCGTGAACTTTCATATACAAAAAAAGCCAATCTTTTATTTAAAAAGCTTTCTCCCTAACATTTATAAATGCGCACGGGGTAAAAAAATCCATGAATAAAGAGGAAGAACTCCAGTTAGAAACACCTACATCAGTTAAACCTACAAAAATCAAACGATTAATACTCAACGGATTCAAAAGCTTCGGCAAATACAGCGAACTACAATTTGGAGATGAATTTAACGTAATACTGGGACCAAATGGATCTGGCAAATCAAACATTCTAGACGCACTCTGTTTCGTCCTCGGCAAAAGCAGTTCAAAACAACTACGCGCAGAAAAAAGCGCCAACTTAATCTACAACGGCGGAAAAACAAAACAACCAGCAAAAACTGCAGAAGTGAGCATTGTTCTAGACAACATTAACAAAGCATTCCCTTTAGACGAAGAAGAAATCAAACTTTCACGCATAGTACGGTACGATGGATCGAGCAAATACCAAATCAACGGAAAAACAAAAACACGACAAGAAATCATAGAACTACTCGGATCAGCCAAAATCAACCCAGACGGCTACAACATAATCCTTCAAGGAGACATTGTACGCTTAGTAGAAATGAGTCCATTAGAACGAAGACAAATCATAGAAGAAATAGCAGGAATAGGAGCATACGAAGAAAAAAAACAGCAAGCACTCAACGAATTACAGAAAGTAGAAGAAAAACTCAACGAAGCAGAAATAGTACTCAAAGAAAGAGAAGGATACTTAAAAGACCTCAAAAAAGACAGAGATAACGCATTACAATACAAAGAAACAGCAGACAAAATCAAACAAAACAAAGCAAGCTGGATCAAAAAACAAACAATTAACAAAGAACAAGACCTTAAACAATCACAACAAAAAAGCAGCACCAACAAAGAAAAACTTTCACAACTCGAACAAAAAATCAAAACAATACGAGAAGAAATCAACAAAAACAAACAAACAATAAATGACATCAACAAGGAAATAGAGCAAAAAGGAGAAATAGACCAAATAAACCTACAAAAAGAACTCGAACAATTAAGAATAGACTTAGCAACACATAAAACAAGAATAAGCAACTGCAACACAGAACTTGCAAGAATACAACAACGAAAAGAACAACTCGACAAAAACCTCGTTGATGTAAACGAGAAATTAACAGAACAAGAAGAACAAAAAAAACAGCTCAAAGCACAACTAGATGCCGTCAAACAAACACTCACAGAACTTGACAACAGCATCAAAACATTCAAACAAAAACACAAACTAGAAGATGAATCAAACATAGACAAACAATTCGAGGAATTGGACAAAACAGCAGACGAAAAACAAAAAGAAATACACGAACTGCGCGAAAAACAACAAATACTCCTAAGAGAAAAAGACAAAGCAGAATTTCAATTACAAACAGCAGACGAAAAAATAGCCAAAGTAAAAGAACTTGAAACAATACACAAAGAAGACATAGCCAAACTCAAAAAAAACAAAGAAGAATTCAAAAAAACAGTACTAGAACTCAACAGACTTCTCAACCAAGACAGTGAAGAAGCAAAAACACTCGCAACAATAAGAAGAGAATTACAGCAACTGCGAGAAGAAGAACACAAACTCAGCATTGCACAAACAGCAGTACAAGAAAACATCTCTGCAAACATTGCAGTAAAAAAAATACTCGAAAACAAAAAACAATTTGGAACAGTGTACGGAACAATAGCAGAGCTAGGCAGTTCAGAAAACAAATACGCCGTTGCATTAGAAGTAGCAGCAGCAAACAGAATACACAGCATCATTGTAGATGATGACAAAACAGCAGCAAACGCAATAAAATACCTCAAAAAAGAACAACTAGGCAGCGCAAGCTTCCTGCCATTAAACAAAATAAAACCAGCAGACACAGGAAACATCACAAAATTTGTCAAACACCCAGGATGCTATGGACTTGCACTAGACCTAATAGATTATGATATTCAGCTCAAAAATGCCTTCTCTAATGTTTTCGGAAACACCCTTGTAGTAGACAACATCGAAACTGCACGAAAAATAGGCATAGGCGAAGCACGAATGGTAACACTAGACGGAGACCTATGCGAAAGATCAGGAGCAATGACTGGAGGATTTAGACACAAAAAGAAAGGAACCTTCCAAGAAAAAGGACTCCTCAGAAAAATAGAACAAACACGAACAACAATCACCAAAATCGAAAACAAAATAGAACAAACAGAACAATCAAGAAAAGAAAACGAAGAACAAATAGTGCAACTACGAGGAATAAAAGCGAATCTTGAAGGAGAAATAATCAAACAAGAAAAAAGCCTACACATAGAAACAGGAGACCTAGAAGCAACAAAAAACTACAAAGAAGAACTACTAGAAACAAGCAACAAAATCAGCAAACAACTCAAGGAGCTTGAAAAAAACACAGGAGAAAAAACAAAAGAACTCACACAACTCAAAATAGACAAACAACAACTACGAACAAAAATAACAGAATTACGAAACCCAAGAGTACTAGCAGAACTAAACGCATTCGAGGAACAACGAAAACAACTAGCACAAGAAGAAATCAAACTAGAAGCAGAACAAAAAAATATCTTGATACAAATAAAAGACATCCTAGGACGAGACAAAGAAAACATGAACAAACTACTCAAAGATCTAAAAAAAGAACAAGAAGCATTCACAGACGAATTGAAAACACTCAACAACACAATAAAAGATAAAGAAAAACAACTCAAACAAAAAGAACAAGAACAAGAAAAATTCCAAAGCCAATTCAAAGGACTATTTGAAAAAAGAAACAAACTAAATGAAATAGTCAACCAACAAGAAACCAAATCACTAGAACAAGAAGAAAAATCACGAAAAGAAGAACTAACATTAAACACAATATCAATTGAGGAAGCCAGAATCAACGCAGAACTTGCCGCATTAAATGCGGAATTCGAACAATATGCTGACATTGAACTAAACATGAAAAAAAATGAGGAACAGCTCAAAAACGAAATCAAAGAATACGAAAAAATACTTGCACGCATAGGAAACGTCAACTTACGAGCACTCGACATGTATGAAACAGCAGAAAAAGAACACATAAAACTTGTAGAAAAGAAAAACACCTTGTTTGTAGAAAAAACAGACGTACTCAACATGATGCAAGAAATAGAAACCAACAAAAAAGACCTATTTGTTAAAACACTCACCGTCGTCAATGACCAATTCAAAAACATATTCACACAACTCACAACAAAAGGACAAGCATACCTAGAACTTGAAAACCCAGAAAATCCATTATCCGCAGGACTTCAAATCAACGTCAAAATAACAGGAAACAAATTCTTAGACATTCGAAGCCTAAGCGGAGGAGAAAAAACATTAACTGCACTCGCATTCTTATTTGCAATACAAGAACACGAACCGGCAACATTTTACATTTTAGATGAAGTAGATGCAGCACTAGACAAACACAACAGCCAAAAATTAGCAAAACTAATCAGAGACTACTGCAGAAAAGCACAATACATTGTTATTTCTCACAATGATTCGATAATTTCTGAAGGAGATCAACTATACGGCATCAGCATGAACACAGAAACAGGATTGAGCAATGTTGTAAGTATAAAATTGTGATGTTTGAGGTAAGAAATTAGTGGTTCGTGCTTTTTATCAATAAAAAATCCCAATCGCAGCAAGCTACGGAGTATTTTGAAATAGTTGGGATTTTTTAAGCATCGAACTGGGCTTTAAGTCGCAGCAAGCTGCAGGGTATGAACCCAGTTCGATCAATCACAAAAAGCACGTCCCTTAACGGTTTTCTCATTCTCAATTTTCATATTACCGTCTCTAAATAAAATTAAATCATATTCTTTTAAATCAGAACAATCTCCATCACCTCTATAAACATTCTTTACAATAAACTGATAATTTTCTTCATTCACAGATGTCCAGACTTTTGAAATGCCATAACATTTAGCAAAGTAAAGATATTCTAATGCTTCACCTTCACTATCAATGGGCAAAAACAAGATCTCGCTTTTTATCAGGAAGCGAAAACTACTTACCACAAACACTTAAGAAAATTGTATTCATACAATACACTTAAATTTCTTTATAAATACTTGCTTCAGTTTTACGTAAACTTTACGATCATCGTCGAATTCTTTATGTGTTTTTCACCGAAAGACTTCTTAAGAAGTCAAATAATAAGAAAAATAAGCCGGGGTAGAGCTAACCCGGTACACTAAAAATCGCAAAGCGATTTTGGTGCGCCAAAAATTGCTTTGCAATTTTTTAGCGAGCCAGATAGTTGAAACCTATCTGTCCGAAAGGACTTTGGGGTTCAAATATCTTTCGGTTTACTACGGTTGGCCGGAGGATTGAACTTCCCCGCCCCGGCGTTTTATTTCTTCTAAAGTTCTGCGAACTTTGCAATAAGAATTATACAAACCTTCTTAACTCTGCAAACACTTTCTTCTCAGTATTTTTCCAATTGTACTCTTTTTCTACAAACTGCCTGCCATTAACACTCAAAATTTTTGCAATAGATTTATCTGAGAGTAACTTTATCAACTTATTTGCAAGCTCATTTGCATCACCTCTTGCAAAAACCAAACCAGACTCCCCATTCTTGATTTGCTGACCAACACCAACAGGCGTAGTAACAACCGGAACACCACACGCCATTGCTTCCAATGTTGCAAAAGATGTTGTTTCAGTCAAACTCGGAAGAACAAACACATCCATTGCCTGCAAAAAAGGCACAACATTTGTCTGGTTACCAACCCATAAAATATTATTTGATTTTGGAACAAGAGATGATACTCCTTCACCAACCAAAAGCAACTGAACATTTTTTAGTTTTTTCAAAACAATATCGAATGCGGCAAATAAAGTTGGCAAATCTTTCTCCCTTGCAATACGACCACAAAAACCAATCACTTTATTTGATTTTGGGATATTTAGCTTTTTTTTTGCACTTGATTTTGAGCTCAGAGGAACAAACTTAGTTACTGGGACGCCAAGCTTAATTACGGCACTTCTTGTTATTATATGATTCATTGCGAGCACACTAGCAACCTGTTTTGAAGGAACAAGCAAAAGCGAACAATGATTATATAGCCAACGCGCAAACAAACGAACAAAAAAATAAGTAATTTTTTTACCAAACTTAACTGCGTTCGAAGCTAATTCCCAATCAATACTATGCACAAAACTTACCACTGGTTTATTCAATTTTTTTGCAACATAAATTGCAGCCAAACCAACAGGACCAACAGTCTGATTAAAAACAACATCTGCTGTTTTAATTTCAGCCTCTATTTTCTTGATATCTGGCTTGCAAAACTGAATATCACCAAAACTCAAGTTAAATAATGGAAACCGAACAACCCTTGTTAAGGATCTATGCTTTCCAGGAAAATCAGGAGCAAACACGACAATTTCAGCATGTTTTTTGAGAGAAGGAATTATTAAAGACAGAAATCTTGCAACACCATCCCAACGCGGCAAAAAACAATCAGTTGAAATAACAATCTTCATTTTAATTTGTAGAAAAATTTGATCATTTATAATAATATTGTCAAATCACTAAAAAAGCAAAGCTTTTTGGTGCGCAGAAAAATAAATATTTTTCTTGCGTTTTCTAAGAATTGCGTTAAGTAAATTAACGCAATCTGTAAAACACCTCTGCATATTTATGGCCATACAATTTACCAGAAAGCCAATCTTTCAAAATGACCTTCCAAAGCAACAACCACATGCCAATCATCCAAACACTAAACTGGCTTTCATGCAATAAAATAGCTTTCATTTTCAAACCAAAAGTATCATCAATATTTACAACCATTTTAGGAAGGTCTCGTTTACGAAGCTTCACAACGGACCAAACATCAAAAGAAAACACAGGACAATTAATCTGATTTTTACTAATAATACTCTCTACAAAGTTATACACCTCTTTATGATCAGGATGGAAATCATCAAGACCATGCGTAAAAATCATCCTTGGCTTTTCTTTTTTAAGAATATCCTTTATTCTTTCTCTCACAGCCTCTTTTTTAAATTCATCCTTAAACTTGCTCTCTTTCAACCCAAGATAAATGGTTTCGGCAAAGCCAAGAAGACCATCTGCTTTTTTACACTCCTCCAAACGACACTTCTTAATCACTTCTGCACGCAAATGAGGATGAGAAACAACACCAAAAGAACAAACAATTGTAACTATTCTTTTGCCCTGCTTTGCATATTTTGCCAAAACACCACCTGCACCAATAATCTGATCATCATTATGCGCAGCAATAACAAGCACTGTTTCTTTCATACCAAACACTGTGAGAAATGGGTTTTTAAACGTTTAGTAAGTAGTACACAGTAAGAAGCAAGATGTTATAATCCTGCATACACATCCAACTTTGTTTTAGCCTTATGACAATCCTTGCAAAGCAATCTTAAATTTTTTTTATTAAACGGATCAATACCTTTTCTTACAGGAATAATGTGATCGACATCAAGATTTGATCTCTTACTTCGTTTAAGGCAGATAGAACATTTATACTTGTCACGTTTAAGAATTGCTTTTCTTATAAAATACCAATCATGGTTTTGATTAAATTCCAGCATACAATCATCTGAACAATAATGACGCCTACCAACAGAAACAAAAACATCACAATTACGACAAACCCGCTTGCCATTTACAATTTGATTTTCATAATCAGATATTCTTGGAAAACGTAGAGATATCACCAAAAGAAAAACTGAACCTTTGCTATTTAAAGTCAATGTATGACTTTATGTATTAATCAAATTCATCATCAAAATAAACTTTCACAGAAACACCTTTTTTATTAAGTTCTCTTTGCTCTTCTAAATGCTTCTTAAAACCTTGATTAACCTCGCTTAACCGATTCGGAAGTCCATCAATCATGAACAATGGATCTGCATAACGAAACTTCTTTGTACACGTAAAATCAGGATCATCAGTTTCTTCAAAACGATATGTTGCTAGCTCCTTCAACACTCCCTGAACTTGTTCATCATCTGAATCAATTAATTTTTTCAAAAGCACATCATCAGTTACATGCGCATCGCCCATTGAAATCACATCATTATCCAATGCAGTTCTTATTGCCTTTGCCAAAAAATGGTAGCATAGCACTTGCTTTGGATTCCCCCAATGCTCATTTTGTAAACGAAGAAATGCGTTTGAGAAACCAAGCGCTGCACGCTCTGAACTGAAAACAATTTTACCATCATGCGTTGTTAACGAATCAAAATAAAACTGTGCATTCTCAGGATCAGCCCAATCAACCATTTCTCTTAAGCCATAATCAACACGATCAGCACACAACTCAGGCGTTTTTTGCTCTAACAACGAAAACAATTCAATATTGCAAATTTTATCAACATCAAAATCATACTTTTTCAAAATAACAGGAATTTCTGACTTACGCACAATCTGCTCATGAACCTCATCCTGAAAATTCTCAGTCATATCATTCACAACAAAATCAAACACATGTGAAAACGCTGTATGAGAAACATCATGAAGTAAGCCTGCGACTTGTTCTTCAACAGACGCGCCAAGCTTTCTTAACAACAACATTACACCCACAGAATGCTCATACCTTGTAAATTTAGGAAAAATTTCGTGTCCTGGAGGAAGCCCGTGCTGCGTAACACCCTTCAACCGTTGCACTGGTTTAGATAAAATTAATTCCTGCAACACTGGCTCAGAAATAACAAATTCCCCATATAATCTATCACCAATTTTCACAAAGAAATAAGAGTAGTTTATGTTAATAAAAATATGGGAATTGAAGGAGATATGTTGGGATTATTACGTGCACCGGCCGGTAGTTGAAAACAAGTTTTCATACCGTCCTTTGCACTCACTCACTTCGTTCGTAAAAGTGCGTCGGCCGGGATTCGAACCCGGACACGCGGCTTGGAAGGCCGCAGTCATAGCCATTAGACCACCGACGCAATAAAACAAAAAAGCACAAATAACCATTTAAAAACATATCGTTATAAATTAAGCTCTTCTCGCAAATTCTTCAAAAACTGATCAAAATCGTCACTCTTAATAGCTGCACCGCACGCCTGTTCATGACCACCACCGTAACCCTGAATACCCACAAGTGCCTTTTGTAAAGCTTGAGATAACTGAACGCCTGCAGGAGCTCGCAACGAACAACGCATCTCACCAGCAACATGCCGCCCAAAAACAATCACTTTATCCTTTAACTTATACAACAACTCGTTAGAAACATCCTTTGTCAAACTCAAACGATCATCCTGATAAATGTGCACATACAACTTATCATCTGTTGCTTCTTTTAACGCCTCAGATAACAATGCCTCATATTGAGTATTGATTGCCAGATAGCGTTTCCAAAGAAGCCTGCCTTTTGCTGTTTTCTGCTCAAGAATATCATATGGATCATCAATACGCGTTAACACTTTAATAGATTCCAAAACATCCTTCATTGAACCTTTCAAATTAAACGAAAAAACCTTTACAAGCGTACCAACATCAGAATTAAACAAAGCATCCTCTACTTTCTTACACCTTTTCGGAAGCAACTCAGGATACTTTTTTTGAAATTCCTTTGCGAAATCCGGAAGATACCAATCCCCAATAGTACCAACTGTTGCAAGCCACAAATCTTCAGGTCTTTCATCAGCAGTAACTTGCCAAATCAACGCAGGAGTAGGAACATTAACTCCTCTTTTTTGCGGATTAAGATACAAAACATTATCACGCTCCAACAAAGTATGATGATCTACCCAAACAATAGGAACTTTAACTGCATCAATAAACTCCTGCTCAACCATTGCAACATCAAGAACAAACACTTTATCTGCACCATACTCCTCAACCTTTCTTGCATAAGGTTCTTTCTTAATATTAGGATATGCCTTAATAGGCAAACCCCTTCCTTCCTTCACAAAACGGTAACACAACAAAAAACTAGCCAAACCATCAGGATCATCATGAAAGAAAAACAACGGCCTTTTGCAAGAAAGCAACTCTTCTTTTAACTTTTCCACTTCCTGTGGTGTTAACATCATCCACCATCCTGCGCAATAAAATCATCAACAATATCTCTCACATCATTACTTGTAATTGCAAAATTAAGACCCTCATAACCCTGCAATTTGAAATTATTAATACCAATAATTTTGCCTTTCGCATCAACAAGCGGACCACCTGAATTACCAGGATTAAGCGCCACATCAGTTTGAAAATACTCATTATTATTCATATCACGTTTTGCAGAAATAATACCCTCATTAACACTAAACTCCAAACCAGCAGGGCTGCCCAATGCTATCACTCTTTGACCAACATCAATATTATCACTATCACCAAACTTCAACCTTGGAAAATTACCATCAACTTTCAAAACAGCAATATCTTTCGCAGCATTAAAACCAACAATACGCACAGCAAGCTGCTGGCCATCAAACGTTTTAACCGCACCAGCAGACGCATCCTTAATCACATGATGATTTGTAACAATATACCCATCACCTGTTACAAAAACACCAGAACCAACAGACTTATCAGTTCTAACACTCACAACAGACTTAATAACATCCTGAATAAGACCAGAGAAATCACCTGATCTCAAATTAACCTGCAACTGCTGCTCTAATTCTGAAATTTTATCTTCATTTGTTTGCTTCACTGTGGCCAGTTCACCAGATAAAGACTGCACACTTTGCTGCGCTCGTGTTTCAACTTGGTCAATATTCTGCTTCAAAGATTCTTTTGTTTCAGTAATAGCTGTCTGCGTTTCAGTTTTTGTTGCATCAAGCTCTTCTTTTAACTGCTTCAATGTTTCTGCTTGTGCATTATTCTCTTCCTGCAAAACATCAATAACAGCAGCAGTCTGAATTCTAGTTTTCGTTAATTCATGCTGCTGCCAGCCACCAAGGCCAACTAACAAAATCAAGGTTACAAAGACTGACCACATAAATGCATGACGGGGGTGCTCCATACCAGAAAATGGATAAAAAAGGTTTAAAAAGCTTACGTCACAAAGTATATAAATACCAAAAAGTGCCTTTTTTCATGGTCGTCTGCACTGAATGTCACGTTTACAAAACACTCAAAGAAAAATGCTGGTATTACTGGGAAGGCAAAAAGAAATGCAGCCAATTCAAACAAACAGCAGCCGCAGAACCAGAATATAAAGAAAGTTTAATTCAAATTCGCTAGTTTTGCATTAGATAATCCAAGATTGACTACTTTTTGAACGTCTAACTTTTCTTCTACTTTTGCCAACTGTCCAGGAGAAGCTCTTAATTCAGGATGTTCAGCAACAAGAAAAGAACAACAGTCTTCGTACGGCAAAATAGAAATATCATACGTGCCAATCTGCTTCGCAACTTTTATTATATCAACTTTATCAAAACCGAGCAAAGGAGTTAAAATAGTTGTCTTAATTGAAGCATAAACTGCATTCAAATTCTGCAACGTCTGCGAAGCAACCTGACCAAGATTATCACCAGTTAAAATGTGCTTTGCAGACTCTTTTTTTAAAATTTGTTCGGCAATACGCAACATCATACGCCTGTAAATAAGCATACGAACAGTTGCAGGAACATTCTTTATTATTTCCAACTGAATATCTTTAAACGGCACAATAACTAATTTAACAGTTCCATAATTTTTTAATTGCTTTACCAGCTTGACTACTTTTTTTTCAATACCAGAACCAACAGTTGTATGATGCACAAAATGCACACAAATCACTTCATGCCCTAACTTAAGAAATTTATACACTGCAACAGGACTATCAATACCGCCGCTCAATAAAGCTACTAGTTTCATATAATTATTACAAAAGCAAGATGTTTTAAGGGTTTCTATCAGTAAGCAGTAGACAGCATGCAGTAAAGAGAATCGCCGATTTGCTTACTATTTGCTGCTGACTCTTTATTCACAACGCTTTTAAACAATTCTTTTAGCAGAACAAACATGAAAATATTAGTAACAGGAGGAGCAGGATTCATTGGCAGCCATATTGTGGATGCACTTGTTCAAGAAAGTCATACAATCATTGTTTATGATAATCTGAGCGCGGGAAAAAAAGAAAATATTGCGCACCACAAAAACAACATAAACCTAGTTGAAGCAGACATAACAGACTTTCAAACACTCAATGAATCTTGTCAAAATGTAGATGTAATACTTCACTTAGCAGCATCAAACTCAGTGCCAAGATCACTTAAAGAACCAGAAAAATTCTTCCACAACAACATATTAGGAACGTATAACGTCCTTGAAGCAGCAAGACAAAATAACGTAAAACGAGTAATTTTCTCGTCATCAAGTTCAGTATACGGAACAAATCAAGAACTACCATTAAAGGAAGAAAAAACAGGAATGCGATTAAGTCCTTATGCAATCAGCAAATTTACGGGAGAAGATCTCTGCAAATTTTTCTGGAAAACATATGGCATGGAGACAGTCATACTTCGTTATTTTAACGTATTCGGAGCAAGACAAAATAAAGACTCCCAGTACGCAGCAGTCATACCAAAATTCATAACACTAATGCTCGCAGGAAAAGAACCAACAATATTTGGAGATGGAGAGCAAAAAAGAGATTTTACACACGTGTCGAATGTTGTGTACGGAAACATATTGGCATTAACTGCAGAAAATATTGCAGGAGAAACAATCAACATAGCAAACAGCTCAAGCACAAGCGTCAACCAACTAATACAACACATCAACAAAATAATCGGCAAAAATATACAACCAATATACACACCTCCACGAAAAGGAGATATCAAAGACTCCCTTGCAGACACAACAAAAGCAAAACAACTTCTAGGATTCAAACCAGTAACATTAATTGAAAACGGATTAGAAGAAACAATCGGATGGTTTAGAAAAAATAAACAGTAAAAAGTTTGCAGTAAGAGTACACTCCACAGCAAATTCTTGAACATGACTACTTTGCTAACAGAATAAATTTAAACCTAAAGAAAAAACAAAAAATATGCAGATAAAATCTGTTTCATACAAAGAGAAAGAAAAAATATTGAGCCATGCCTTATTACAAGCCAAATCACTAACAACAAAAGAATCCTTTACTGGAACCAGCCCAGCACCATTTGTCGGCAGATTTGGGTACCCCAACGTAAACGTTGGCATACTAGCACCGACAGAACACGATGAAAACGCCTGGCAGTATGATGCACCAAACAAATGGGCAGAGGAAAACTTAGGCATCAGAGAAATAGTAGAATATCGCGTACGTATGGTTAACAACAGATTTGTCAGCAACATAAAACAAACAGACAAACTCGTAGAAATTGCACAAGATGTAGCAATGAGCAAAAAAGCAATAGATGTAGATGTTGAGCTGGACAAAAAACCAGGACTGCGAATAAGCACAGACCAATGGGTTGCGCCTATGGGACCACAAGCCAAGCTCAAGAAACTCGCACTCAGCAGCAATCCAAAAATTCCAAGCAAAGTACAAAAATGCTATGATGATACTGATTTGCTCGCTGCTGATGCGTTGAAATATTTGTACAAAAAAGAAATAGACGAAAATGCGCTAATGCGAATGTTAAGCGTAGGCAGTTTTGGCAAAGCAAAAAACAGAAAACTTGTACCAACAAGATGGAGCATCACAGCAACAGACGACATTATCAGCAAAGACTTGTTAATGCAAATAAAAGATTGCCCCATAGGAGACTACGCTGTGTATTTTGGAAGCTATCTTGGCAATTACTATCTTCTACTTTGTTTTCCAGAAATCTGGAGCTACGAACTCTTTGAGATGTATTGTGAGACTGGAAAAAATGCGTGGAAAAATGGCGAAATTGCAAATGCACTTCATAATCGACAGACCTTAGAATACAGCACAGATTATGAGGATTTTAATGGGAGAAAAACGTATGCGGAGACTTGCGCAGGAGGATATTACACTGTGCGATTAGCAATAGCAGAACACTTTAAAAAAATCAAAAGACAACACAGCGTATTAGCATTACGCTTTATAACAGATGAGTATGTATTGCCACTCGGGGTATGGGTAACAAGAGAAGCAACACGAAAAGCACTAATTAACCACCCCATCACATTCGGGAGCAAAGAACTTATGTTATCATATGCAAAACAACTTGCAAAAAAGAAATTTGGCGTAAACATTCAACAAATATTAAAACAAAGCAAATTGTTAAAAGAAAAACAGAAAAGTTTGCACGCGTTTGGTTAATCTTATACTAACATATTTAAACTACAAACTCATTCAGCACAACAATGTCAATAAAACACATTCTCACAGACATACAAGACGCAGTTAAAATTCTTGAACAACCAGAAAGCAAAGGCGGATTGTTGCAATTCAAAAAACAAAAACAAGAAGGAGCCAAAAGACTATTCCGAGGAAGCATACAACGATTATTAACTGTAACAAAAAACAATGCTCAAGCACACTCACTTGCACAACAACTTTCTGAATCAAACATTTCCCAAGCTTATACTTATCTTGACCAGCTAGCAGAACTAGCTGCGCGGGAAAAAGAGGTGACATTGCTGGCACTTCCAAAAGGAGTGCCGGTTTCTATTCGCGAAGAAATCCAAGCAGACATAAAAGAAATACAACAATGCATGACTGCAAAATGCTACAGAAGCGTCGTAATACTATGCGGCAGACTCATGGAAGCAGCACTTCATAGCAAATATTATCATGCGACAGGCATTGATTTATTAGAAAAAGCACCAGGAACAGGACTTGGAAACTTAATCGCAAAACTATCAGAAAAAGGTGTTAAGCTTGATCCTGGATTGACAAATCAAATCCATTTGATAAATCAAGTACGCATATTCAGCGTGCACAAAAAACAAGACCTCTTTATGCCAAGCAAAAACCAAGCAGAAGCAATTGTTTTGTACACAATGGATGTACTTGCAAAACTGTTTTAATTTTTCTCAAACGAAACCACTTTAACCTGGCACAACTCATGAAAGCCAAACTTGCCATGTTCTCTGCCAAACCCTGAATTTTTATATCCTCCAAAAGGATTGCAAGGCTTCAAATAACTAACATTATTATGACCAACCATTCCAGTTTTAATTTCAGAAGCTGCTTTCTTTGCCAGTTGTTTATCTTCTGTAAACACATAACCTCCAAGCCCGTAGTTTGTATCATTAGCTAAAATTATTGCTTCATCATATGTCTTAAATGAAACAATTGGCAAAACAGGACCAAATACTTCTTCATTCCAAACACGCATATCTTTTGTTACCTTTGTAAGCAATGTCGGCTCATAGAAAAACCCTTTACTGTTTTCTGATTCTTTTCCGCCAATAATAACTCTTGCACCTTTTGAGACTGCATCTTTAACCTGCAATTTAAGAACCTCTACCTGACGCTCCGACACAAGAGGCCCAATATCTGTTTCTTTTTTATCTGCAAGACCTACTTTCTTACTTACAACAACTCTTTTCAATTTTTCTACAACTTCATCAAACCTACTCTCATGAACAATCAACCTCTTAAGCCCATCACACACTTGACCACAATTCAAAAACTTATTAAAATAAATTGTTTCAACAATTTTATCAACATCTGCATCTTCAAAAACAATACCCGGAGCAGAACCACCAAGCTCCATCAAAACCCGAATAAATTTTTCACCTGCAAGTTTGTACAGTTCTTTCCCAACTTCAGAACTTCCTGTAAAACAAATCATATCAATATCTTGATTAACAAGCAAATTACCAACATCACCCCCACCATACAATTCGTTAAAAACTCCTTTAGGAACTTGCGAATCATCAAACACTTTTTCAATTTCTTTTCCAACTAATACTGTTTCTTCAGAATGTTTGAATACTACTGTGTTGCCAACAACTAAATTCTGTCCAACCTGCCAAACAAAATTCGAAAAAGGAAAATTCCAAGGAACAATAGACGCAACAACACCAACAGGCTCATAAAAAACCCTATGTATTTCACGCTCATCTTCATACGTAACCTCTGAGGTCAAATATTTCTCTGCATTATCCAAATACCACTCAAAATAGTCGATGCCCATGCTCACATCTTCTACAGCTTGTGTTATTGGCATACCCATCTCCTCAGAAATTAGCTTTGCAAAATCATCTTTTCTTTCAACAAAAAGTTGAACTACCTGTTTTAACTTTTTTACTCGTCCAGTTAACCCAATCTCCTGCCAACTTTTTTGTGCCGAACGTGCCAGTTTTACTTTCTCCTTAACATCCTGCTCAGAAGAAGCTGGAACTTCTCCAATGACATTTCCTGTTGATGGATTGATTGATTTTATTTTAACCATTTTTCCACACCTCAATATCATCCAAAAACCTTTTAATCGTCTTTGCAATGTTCTCTGGTTGAGTGCGCAAAATTTCTGCAGTTTTTGTTAACACATCGCCATCAAAACGCTCTTCGCTTTGCAATGGTGTATTCAACAATTCGAGTTTCTGTTCATAGTCTTGAATTTTTTTTCTTGTGGCTTCTAATTGTTTATGATTTCCTACAGTTTCAAATTGTTCTTCTTCATGTTTTAGCTGATTTAATACGCTCAATATGTTGTCTTTTCTTCTTGCTAATTTCCACCTGTTAAACAATTCTTCAACTCTTGCTGGCAATTGATTTGGCTCTACTTTCAACAATCCTGCTGCTTCATAAACCAGTTTATTCTCTTTATTATCAAAAGAATCTGCTGCTTTGCCTGCTGCAAAAATTAAACGAATAACCCCATCTTTAATCTTTGAAGATTTCAATAGTTTAATGCGCTGTGCCTGCGAAGTATTTGTTAAATGAGTGCCACCACAAGCTTCAACATCAACATCTTTAATATTCACAATACGCAACTGCTTACCAGGAACAGCCCCACCCTGATAAATAGCCATACTATACTTTGCTTCTGCTTCTTCACGTGGCATAAATTTTAGCTCGATGTCAATGTTTTCTTTAATTATTCTGTTTGCTTCGTTTTCTATTTTTTGCAATTGTTCATCTGAAACAGAATCATAATGCGTTAAATCAATATGCGCCTTGTCCAACTCTTTCTTTGCACCTGCCTGGAAAATATGCTTGCCAAGAATTTTTTTTGCTGCAGCATTTACAATATGAGTTGATGTATGATGCTGAGCAAGCTGAATTCGCCTTTCCCGGTCAACATCACCATGTACCTTATCACCAACTTTGAATTTATTATTGGGACAGACATGAATAATGTAAGGACCTTGCTTAAACACATCAACAACTTCTGCATCGTTTAATTTGCCTTTATCAGCAACTTGACCTCCAGAAACAGGATAAAACACGGTATGGTCAAGAACAACACAAGCATCCTTAACAAAAACAACCAGTGCATCAAATTCTGTCAGCGTGTAATCGTTAAAATACAAAGCAGTTGTTGGAGGAACAGAATCAGGAATATCAACTTTTATTGCACGCTCAGTTGCAGCAGACTGCTCTTTCTGCATGTGCCTGCCAGCAAGCAACGCATAAAAATCTCCAGGAACTTTTACTTGCTTGCCTTGTTTTACTGCCTCATCACGAATTAATTCAGGAGCAATGCCATTACTATCATACAATTCCAACAAATCACCTGTTGAAAGTTCTCTCTCCATTAATCTTGGAAGCAACTGCTCTGTTTTCTTTTTTGTCGCTTCAAATTTCTTTTTCTCAACATCCAAAATTTCAGAAACACTATCGAGATTTTCTTGCAGTTCAGGATAAAGCGGTTGTAGATAATCCGCATGCCATTTAGCAATGTCAGGCAGATTAAGTTCCCAGTCAAACCTGTCAATAAAACCAAGTGCACGTCTCAATATCACTCTCAGATTATACATGCCACCAACATTTGAAGGCAGCGCACCATCATTAATCGCAAACAACAAAGCTCTCGTGTGTTCTGCGACTGAGTAGAGTGCTGCATTCGGAACAACTTTTTCGCGCAATTCATTCGTATTCATGCCTAATTGTTTTGCAACAGAAGTCCATGCTTTTTCAATATCAGGCGTTTCATCAACATTCAACTGCGCAGCAATCGGACTAAACTTTTTCATGAAATCATCATCGTATTTCACTCCTGAAATGCTTCTTAATTTTTTAAGAACTGGCGGAAAAACAGATTCATAAATAGACGCTTTACCTCCTGTAAACCAAGGAACACGCTCCTGTCCCTGACCCATATCAAGCACTTTAATTTTAAGCTCTTTTAACTTGCCAGACGTCGTATCATACTGCATATACACTTGATTTGAAAGCTCAAGACCTGCTGAAAAAAATTCAATAGACGGGCCCAAATTACCACCACCAGCCCAAACATCCTCATGCAGTTTTAATTCATCAATTGGAACGCCCATTCCCTGAGTTAACCACGTTAAGTGATCACTCAAATAACGATCAACATCATATACGTCAGGAGGAACAAACTCTTTCTCACCCATCATCACAAAACCAACATGATGCCCTGTAATGCCCACATTATCAATATCATTAAACCTTAGGCAAAATTGCGGAATCACTAACGGATTTGCAGGAGGTTTAATCTCACCTGTCACAACATAAGGTTGAAACGCTGCAATATCTGCAATCGTAAAATCAACAGTAGGATTCCACCTCGCCACTACAGGGTATCTTTTAATTGGAGTATAACCAAGCTTACTATGGATCTTTGCAAACTCCTTCCACGTTTCAATGTAATCAAGCTGTTTCTTTGCAGGAGACTTGCCAATAAAATGAAAACCGCCAACACACATACTATCCCCACAAACATCTGCTTGTTTTACTGACCAGAAAAATCGATTGCAGTTAGAACAAGTATATCTGGCAAAACCTTTTTCTTTTAATGTTTTAATAGGATAAAACTTTTCAGGATGCTTTCCTGCATCCTGCAATACACTTTGTTTTAACGGATCTTTTGCCATCTTAAAGAGAGGAAGTTTGATCATCTGGCTTTATACTTTTCGGTGATGTCCTCTTGTCAGGAATTGTCAAAAACCGCTCGTCATAAGCGAGCAACATGATGCGATAGCAGTATCCTTTACGTTATAGAACAAGCGGTTTTTGAGCATGCTCGGAATGCTACTCGCTCCAGTAAACCGCTTGTGTTGTATCATGAGTAGCATTCCGACATGCCAAGAATAATTCATAGTGACAATTCCTGAACACAATCATAAACCCACATAAATAATTATGATTGTGTGGGTTTATGACGCTTTAAAACTCGCCTATGGTTCTTAATTTTGAAAGCCAACGAGAAGTAGGAAGTGATCAGTCAACAGTTTGCAGAAATTAATCTTTCCGCAATTCCACTTCAAGAGATTTGTATTGGTCTTGCGTTGGAATAGCACGCTCAGTAATAGGTGATGTTGTCTGCTCTTGCAGTTGTTGTGGATTATCAACCCCAGCATACATTAAACCCATCAAGCCAACAGAACCTGCAACAAGAACTCCTGCAATTGCACGCTTGACACCAGATGTTTGACGCTTGACAAACCCAGGATAAGTTTTTCTTTGACAATCACCCAGCCCCATAAGATCATTGCCAACATCAATCGCATAACCAGAAATCAAACCAACAACAGTACCATACACTGCACTGCTTGCTACTGCCCATTTAAGAGTTTCAGGATTTGTTTCTCCTGCCCAGAATCGATATAATCCATATGCTACTGGCACACTAAACAAACCTCCATAAACAAAATCATGCGCGCCCTGAATAAATTCTGAAGATTTTTGCGTAATACCAAGCGATCTTTTTGATAAGTCTCTTCCTTTCACAAACAACCAATTAAGTCCCAAATAACTCCAGCCAGTTATACCTAATCTTGAGTCTATCGATTTTTCATCAGTCATCCCAACAACAAACAATTCATTTGCAGCAAATAATGGATTTACAACTGACAAACCTGCTGTTGTCTCTACAATATGCTTTCTTGCACCATCAATAATACGCGATCTTAAACTCATAATGTTTCTCCTTGCGAGAATATTATAAACCTTCTGAGAAAAAAATAAGAAAGAAAGTAAAGGGAACTTTGAAAAACTATTGAAATTGAGTCAAAGCACTAAAAAAGCCAAGCTTTTTGGTGCGCCGAAAATCACAATTTTCGAGCGTTCCCTAAGCCAACTTTGAATACCGACGACAAAAAGCATAGGGCGTTCACGCCATTGACCAAAAAACTGATTAATTCAAAGTTGCCTAAAAAAAAGTTAAAAAAAAGAAATTAATTGTTCATTCTCGTAAAGCCGATAATAAGGCCAACAACAACAAGAAGTGCAACCAAGATTAACAAGATAACCTCTAATGCTCTTCTTACTGAATTCTTTGCTGCTGGTTCTTCAACTGACTGTTCAGTCATATTAGGCTGTTCCTGTACAACAACTACTGGCTCTGGAGCAGGCCTGCAATCTTCATTTTCAAGCACTGTGATCTGACCATTTGCAGAAGTTCTGTCATGACCTTCATTGTATGCAACATCAACTTTAACCTCATACACACCAGGATCAGCACATTTTGGCAAAGGCAAAAAGTGTTCAGCACCTTCGTCTTCTTCGCCAACTTCCACTTCTTCAACATACTGAGTATCTGACAAACCAAGTTCAGGCACACTTACTGTAATTCTAATATCATCTTCATCGCGTTGACCTCTATTTTCAACACGAACAGAAGCAAGTAAAGCTTCTCCTGCTCTTATTGCACTGCCTGGCTTTAGAACAACATCTTCAATTGTTATCCAATGACGTTCAGTGTTAATCCGCAAGTCATAAGTAAATATTCTGTTCAAACTGTTTCTGTCAGAAATATCTACACGCAACTTATAAGAATCAACATCAACATCCTTTGGAAGTGAAAGTTGCAATCTTCGTACGTATGTTATGCCTGCATCAAGATCAATAGGACCAATTGAATCTCTGATTGGACGAACATCATCAAACTCATAACCAGAAATAAATGCTGTGACAATAACATCATCAACATTTTCTGTGCTTTCAAGCTCAAGTCTAAGCTCAAAATTTTCATTTCGCTCAATATCCAAGGTATTGATACCAAATGGTTCAACATCAACGCCATCAATCTCTGCACTCTTAATAAACACCGGAATTGTAGCGTCTGAAGCAGCAGAAACTGCGACTAAAGATACCAACAACAACATCATAACTGTAAATGCTTTCATTACTTTCCCCCCATGGATCGTTACCACTTGCTGAACATAACACATATTTAAAGTTTTCTAATTTTGAGTATCGTAAAGTGATAAAGAACTTTAATGAGGGGAAAGTAGTCATTAAATTGGGACGAAATCAGTAAACAGTATTTATGTGCAGTAAACTGAAAAATAACTTCTGCTTACTGTTTACTTCTTACTGCCTACTTTTTCAGAACATTTATAATTAATCCATCATGCCACAACAACATGATCAGACAACCCATAGTAGCAATGATGGGCCATGTGGATCATGGCAAAACAAGCTTACTAGATGCAATTAGAGGAACTGCTGTAGCAGCAAAAGAAAGCGGAGGAATTACCCAAGCAATAGGAGCAAGCATCATCCCAAGCGAAACACTCAAACGTGTATGCGGCAAACTTATAGAGCACATAAAATTAACAATACCCGGTCTTCTCTTCATAGATACCCCTGGACACGCCGCATTTGTCAACCTACGAAAAAGAGGCGGCAATTTAGCAGACATTGCAATTGTAGTCATAGACATCAACGAAGGATTCAAACCACAAACAAAAGAAAGCATAGAGATATTAAAAAACTCAAAAACACCATTCATAATAGCAGCGAACAAAGTTGATCTACTAGGCGGATGGCAAACCAAAGGACAAGGATTCTTACAAGAATACGCACAACAAAACGAACGCGTTCAACAATTATTTGAAACAAAATTATACGAAATAGTAAATTTACTTTATGAACAAGGCATACAAGCAGACAGATTTGACAGAGTAAGCGATTACACAAAACAAATAGCAATAGTACCTGTAAGCGCGAAAACAAGAGCAGGGATACCTGAGCTATTAATGGTATTAACAGGATTAGCACAAAAATATCTCGAACAAAATTTGCGCGTAACAACAGGACCAGCAAAAGGAACAATTTTGGAAGTAAAAGAACAAAAAGGACTCGGAACAGTATTAGACGTAATAATCTATGACGGACAATTACACGTAAATGATAAAATAGCTGTTGCAACAATAGACAAAATCATTGAAACAAAAATAAAAGCACTCTTCCAACCATCAGAAAAAACAGAAATGCGAGAAAAAAACGCAAAATTCAAACCAGTCAAACAAGTAAGCGCTGCAACAGGAGTCAGAGTAGTAGCACCAGGAACAAGCGAAGCATTATCAGGAACACCAATTATTGCGCTTACACAAGACAATGAACAAGCAAAACAAGCGCTCAAACAAGAAATAGAAGAAATATTCATAGAAAATGACGAAGAAGGAGTCATAATCAAAGCAGACGCTCTAGGAAGCTTAGAAGCACTCACAACACTACTACGAGAAAAAGGAATACCTGTACGCAAAAGTGGAATAGGGCCAATAACAAAAAAAGACATTTCTGATGCAGAAGCAACAAAAGAAAAATATCCGCTTTATGGAGTCATTCTTGCATTTAACATACCAAAACCAGAGTTTCCCACAAGCACACACATCATTGTAAACGATGTTATTTACAAAATAATAGAAGATTACGAAACATGGAGAGATGCACAACAACTCGCAACAGAAACCGTAGCGCTAAGCACACTAGTTAAACCATGCAAAATACAATTACTCAGAGGATATGTTTTCAGACAAAATAATCCCGCAATCGCAGGCGTGGCAGTATTAGAAGGCACACTCACATCAAAAACACCACTTATGAAAAAAGACGGAACATATCTGACAACAGTAAAAGGCATACAAATAGAACAAAAAAACGTAGACGAAGCAGAAAAAAACAAAACACCAGCATGCAGTTTCCCAGGAATAACAATGGGAAGACAGTTACAAGAAGGAGACATCTTATACAGCGCCATATCAGAAGAACAATTCAGACAATACAAAGAATACAAACAACACCTAAACGAAGAACAAAAAAATCTACTTAAAGAGATTGCAGAAATAATGAGAAAAAACAACCCAATGTGGGGAGTATAAAAGTTCAGAGCAGAGAGTTAAGAGTATAGGCAAGCAATTTACAGCGAAGTAATAGGTTTGAAGTACGAAATTGAGGTAAAAAATAATGAAAGATAAGTATTCATTCATGGCAAGCAAAGAAGTCAAACAATTCCTCAAATTAATTAATGATCAATATGGAATCCTTCCAAAACAAATAAAAGAAAATGCACTCGTACTTGGCAAAGAAAAAATTTACTTGATAACAAGAAGCATTGATAACATATCACTTGAAAATTTACGAATAAACAGCATTGGGCTATACATTGCAGAAGTCAAAGCAAACGAACAAATAAGACTGAGCATAGAAGGAAGCCAATTAATAGGACCAATTGCGACAAAGAACGTTTGTGAAGTGAATGAAGAACAAATGAAAGAATGGATTCAAGGAAAAGATATAGAAATGACAGGAGATTATTCAGGATTCGTTATCATCAAATACAAAACAGATCATTTAGGATCAGGAAAATACAAAGACGGAATGATTTTTAATTACGTTCCTAAAGCGAGAAGGTTGGTGCAAGTGCATTAAGCCAAGCATATTTCTATCTTTTTTTTCCAGTTAAGAGATCATGCGCTTTTTGAATAAGATATGCAATATTTTCTCCTGGATGCTCTTAAACTTTAAATTCTATTGAAACCTTGCCACGTGCATAAATAGCGTTTACTGACATGTCCCGAATAGTTTTCAATTCAGGACATATTGCTGCATTTAAGTTCTTAATAGTAACAGACCAAGGTGTACAAAAAAGCTCAACATAGTCACGTGCTTCAGCGTCTGTCATGACTTTTCGATAATCTGGGTGAGATCCCATTGCTCCACGAGGAGAAATTCCACCACCTGAGCTAACCAATCCTGCGCACGTTCCATCGGCAGAAACAAAATAAGGTATGAATAAATAAAAATTCGCACGAACGTTGCTTGCAGTTTCTGTGTGTACTTCATCTCTAGAAGAAATATTGCAAAAAATTCTTTCCAAATCACGCGGCACGCTTTCCACACGATCTAGCCATGCGCGCATTATTTCGTAATCGCTTCTCATTTTTTACCCGCCACTCATAAAAAAGATTAATCGCTAAATAAAGAAAAACGCACTATTCCCCGACCTGAAGGTCGGGGTATTTTATCGTGCGTTTTTCTACTTGCAAAGTTCGCCCTAAAGGGCGGGGTATTAAACCCCAGTGCAAAGTCCTGCGAACTTTGCAATAAATATTTATCTGCAAAAGAACAAGCGAAATACGATACATTTAATAAAGAAAAGCACATATTGCGTTTTATGCGCAAAAAAAATAACCAGTCCTATATCCCGCAATTCATTTACAAAGAACCATACAATTTCGATAACTACGACAAAAAACTACTCAAACAACTTGATATTGATTCCCGCCAACAACTATCAGAATTATCAAGAAAAATCGGACTTTCAAGAGACGCTATACGAAATCGCATTAAAAAACTCATCAAGAAAGATGTTATTTCAGCATTCAAACCAATCTACAACCCTCCTACCATGGGTTATCCAATTGTAAATTATGTCTTCATTTCAATCTCCAATCCAAGTGAAGAAAAAGAAAAACAATTTCTTAAACACCTCCAAAACAATAAACACGTAACTTATGTTGCAAGCCTCATAGGCAAATGGGATTTCATCATCGACATCATGGCAGAAAACCAAGGACACTTTGATATAATACTTAAAAAAATCAGACATCAATTTCATGAAATAATAAAGGATTATGAAGTATACGGTGTTTTACAAGAATACAAATACGAAGAACTCGGAAGACTAGTTTATGATTAAACAAGAAAATATGTCATTTACAATAAATCATATTAACCAAATTTTATCACCAACAAAATGCACAGTCTTTAACACTTTTCCAGAATCTTTTTCCCGCATTTCTTCAGCAGAGAATAATGCCTGCGCAACTGCCAATGGTTTATTGTGCGTTTCATCAACAACAACCACACACTCATTTTTTCGTATTCCCTCATCAAACATTGTAATTCCCGGGCGCATGACATCTGCACCATTTGCTACAAACTTCACAGCACCCATATCAACAGTTACTTTTTTCAAAAAATTATCAGTTAATAAGAATTTTAGTGTTGGGACAAGCAGATCATTCACGTAGAAAAATAATGGTTGATCTTTAACAATTAATTTAACACTATTTTTCTCAATTAACATAACATTATCTTTTTTACCAAAAAAGGAAGCTCTGCCAAACTGACTCTCGATTTGCTGATTTAATTCATCAATATCACGCTTGCTGAGTTGTTTTTTCACTTTACAGAACGAGTTCTTTATTCGCCTTTATACTTTTTGGTTATATGACTTACTTTGATTTATTTCAGAAGTTTTTAAGCAAAGCTAACTGCTTTAGATGTTGACCTCTTGCACATCGAACCATTTCTGGCTTTAACCGATACGTATTATCTGCGTGCCCTGCAGTAACTAAACCCAAAACATTTTTTACTGTTGCAAGCGTGTCTTCTCGTTCTTGTAAATGCACTGACCTTTCAAGTTCTTCTGGACTTAACCTTATTGGCACAACACTCGGAGCAGACATTGCTTCATTAAGCAAAATATGTGCAATGTTTCCATAAGTACTATTTCCCGCTCCATCAAGCCAAACATGATACGTTACTGCAACACCTGCCCCTGGTTGTATCGCTACCTCAACACCACTCACTCCACTTTTCATCGTAGTTGCTCTCACACCAGAAACATGCAAATTAACAACAGGTTGATACCTATACATGCCTGCGACATTCAACGCATTCTCTGCTCTAACAACCGCATCAGGTTTGATTATACAATAATCAGGATTAAAAAAAGGTTGATCATCTTTCCAAGCTCGTAAACGCGCATCAAGATCCATACCACCTGCTGCTAAAACAAGATTTGATCGCCCCATCTCCACTGGCGTTGCAACAATTGAACACCCCCTAAAATACCTCTCAACTGCTTCAGTTACTTCTTCGTGCGTACCGAACCTTCCAGCAGCACCCAACCTATATGCAATAGCAAAATTATTGAACCCTGTAGCTCGTTCTGATTCAAAAATATCATCATCAACTTTCAAGCGAGGATTACCTGTTAACTTTCTCATAAATTCTAAGAATCCCTTCTCCTCATAAAACCCCGGGCCAAGCGGTTTAGAAGCTGATATTGTTCCTGCATTATTCACCAAATTATCTGCCCTTTGCACATTCAACGAAGGATCAAGAACACGATCATTATTAAAATCACGATTTGTTTGCAAAATCCCTGCAATTACTTCAGGAAGCTCACCAAGACCCATGCAATGCGTTGCATTGTGATGCTTAATTGTAGACTGATAGCTCGGCCGTATAACTCTTGGATCTCCATTTCCAGAGGTCAGAACATTACCAAACAAATCCATAACAACTAAACAACGTTTTGTTGGATCAACTTTAGAAGGATCAATTAATGCAGGAATATATGATGCTGTTGCACCATACGCCATATCCCACGCAACACGATCAATTAACTCTAATTTTTCATTAGTAATACCCATATCCGCAAGAGTCAAAGGGGCATTTGGACCACGACTCGAAATGAAACTTCCTTTTGTTTCTCGCAAATACATTACCGCTTCTGCTAATTTTTCTGCCATTTTTTCAGTTTTTAACACCAAGCAAATAATATATAAAGCTACCTTTTTGATTTTCCAACATGATAGAACAATTTGAAACAGGAAAAGACCTTGACAGGAAAGAATGGGATCAATACATTGACACTTTGAAAACAAAAACAAAACCTTCTACTAAAGAAGAAGTAAAACAAGCACTTGTTGAAGCAATTAAGAACAGAATTCATGACCAAAAATTCGGCGTTTTATTAAGCGGAGGAGTGGACAGCAGTTTAATCACAACAGTACTCAAAAAATTTACTGACAATTTTATTTGTTACAGCGTTGGATTTGAATATCATCTTCAAAATGAACAACATACTGTCTGGCAAAACACAGACTTAGGACCAGCAAAACACTTAGCAGAACAACTTGGCGTTAAATTCAAATACAAAATATTCAGCCAGAAAGAAATTGAAAAATTGATTAAAAAAAGCGCACAAATCATGAACAATCCAGATCTTGTTAATATTAGTGTAAGCAGCGTAATACTTGCTGCCGAGGAACTTGCAAAACAAGACGGAATTAATGTTTTATTTGGTGGGCTTGGCAGCGAAGAAATATTCGCAGGATATCAACGACACCTACAAGCAGAAAACATTAATGAAGAATGCTGGAAAGGACTCAAAGGAAATCTGCACAGAGATTTTGCACGCGATAACTTACTTGGCAAAACACTCGGACTAACAGTACTTGTTCCATTCTTGGACGAACAAGTTATTCTTACTGCAATGGGCATTCCAGGCGAACAGAAAACAAACAACACCTGCAAAAAAATAATCCTGCGAGAAATTGCAGAAGAACTCGGAGTGCCAAAAGAAAACGCATGGCGAAAAAGACTAGCTGCACAGTACGGAAGCGGATTTGACAAAGCATTAGAAAAAATAGCAAAAGAAAAAAAGATGAATAAAACAGAATACATAAACAGCATACTACCTTAACTTAACTTTAACAAACATCACTTCAAATGAACCTCAACAACATCACCATCAAATATCACTATTTGAGTCGTGCCATAAGTGGGGTATTCGCTACGCTCAACCCCACGATAAACTTAAACTTTAACACAAAAAAACACCCCCGACCCACAACAGCCAACAACCATCACTTCAAATAAAAATCCCAACCGCCCCAAGGAGCGGGGTATCATAACAAATGAACCTCAACAACATCACCATCAACAAGCTCTTTATCTAAAGTTTGGAATTGCTGACCATCAAACTTTGCAGACTTTCCCCAAACCTTTGCAAAACGGAACTTCCTCACGAAATCCTTATGAATCTGCTGACAAACTTTTCTCAAAGTAACAGGCTTTGTCAAAATTAAAGGAACATCCAAGTCAGGCTTCTTGTTAATTTCCTTCAAAAAAATACGCGCGAAATTAAGCGAATCATAAATTCTATCTTTCAACTCAGCAATACCTTTGCCCTCTTGAGCACTTACAAAAACTGAATTTGGCAAACTATCTCTAAGCTTTTTAAGCTGAAATCCATCAACAAGATCCATCTTTGTAACACAAACTAATGCAGGCAAATATTTTTTATTCCCATCAATCGCATCAATAAAACCATCAATATCAATCTTATCACGAATAACCACATCAGCATTCGAAACTTTAAAATCCCTCAAAATAGCCTCCATTGTTTCCATATCAATATCAGGCAAATCAACAGTACTATGAATATTTAATCCACCTTTACTCTTTTTTGTGATCTTAACATCCGGCTTTTGTTTATTTACGCGCACACCAACATCATACACTTCTTTTATCAATGCAGGATAATGCTCAGGATGAGTAGCATCAACAACAAACAAAATCAAATCAGCATTGCGCGTTAATGCCAGCACTTCCTTGCCCCTGCCCCTACCATACGCTGCACCAGCAATAATACCCGGAACATCAAGAACCTGGATACGCGCATGCTTATAATTCAAAGTTCCAGGAATACAATCAAGAGTTGTAAACTCATACGCTGCAACTTTGGACTCTGCACCAGTTAAAGAATTAAGCAACGTTGACTTACCAACACTTGGAAAACCAACAAGAATAACAGTACCATTTCCAGTTTTTCTAACAGCAAAACCTTCACTCGCACCTTTCCCAGCAGCCTTTTTCTCAATCTTCTCACGAAGTTTCGCAATCTGACTCTTAAGCAAACCAAACCACTTCTCAGTAGCTTTATTGTATTTTGCCTTCGACATCTGATCTTCAAGCTCCTTAATTTTTGCATGCTCATCAGCCATAAAACACAGAACAGAACCAAAGGTATAAAAAAGTATATTTATTTCCCCTACAAATGATGTGGATAAATGTGCTTTACCAAATAAGCAGAAATATCGCAAGTGCATTCATTATCGTATTTGCAGGATTTGTTCTAGCCAAACTCCTTGGGAAACTCACCAAAAGAATACTTGCAGAAGCAGAACTTAACAGAATACTCAAAAAAACAGGATTTAAACCAATAAGCAACAAAATCGCAAAAACAACAGAATATCTTATTTATGCCCTCACCATACTTTTTGCATTACAACAACTTAAAATCACAACAATAGTACTAGGAATTTTGCTTACCATAACAATATCAGTAATTATTTTTTCAATCATACTAACATGTAAAGACTTCCTACCCAACTATTTCGCAGGATTTACTGTTAAAAAAAAACTTGCCAAAAAAATAGGCAAACATATTACAATCGGAAACGTAAAAGGAACACTTCAACACATCGGAATCGTAGGAAGCACCATACAATCAGATGAAAAATATTATGTACCTCACAAATACACTCTAACAAAAATAAATCTTTAACAACCTTCAAGCAAACTCACAATATTAAGCAATTGCATTCTAGTATATGATTGCACATTGATATCTTCTGTTACAGTTTCAAGCTCCTGCAATGCCCTGCTAACCTTCAAAGACTTCTCACATTCTTCTGCCAACAATTTAATCGTAGAAGTTGCTTTCAAACGCACACTCTTTGGCGTACTCGTATCTTCCTCTAATTCTTTCAATGCTGTAATCACTTGTGTTAATTCATCCATACTATCATTCCCCCTTGGCTGCAACAATATCATCACGCAATTTCTTACTCTTATCTTTTATACTTTTCTCTTGTTTTTCAAGAGTATCAATACGAAGCGTTAAAACATCTTTTTTTCCGTTAAGCTCCACTTCCAAAGATTTTTTATCAGTATTAACCATAATTCCGCCAATCAACTTAAATGCGTTAGAAGAATCTGCAATCTCCTTCAAAGCACTCTCTACCTCAAACAACTGAGCCTGAAACTGCTGTTTCTGCATATTAATGGCTTGCACGTTCTGCTCTAACAACTGCAAGCGCTGCATATTTTCTTGTGAACTCATTTTAAACTGCACGAACTTTTGTAGTTACAGATCGAGACTTATACAAAACTTTACTTCCACAATATGGACAGCGAACACGCTTACCCATCATCTCAGTACCAATTTTCTTCGCGCACAAAAAACATGTATATTTTACCATTAAATATCTTCCTCAACCTTAGATTTAAATCTTAACTCTGGCACTTCGGCAACAATCTTAACAGCCTTTTCACCAAAGATTGTACGAGCACCTACCGTATATGCCCTGCCTGTAAAAACAGCAGAACATTTAGCACATTTCCAAATACCTGCAGCAATACGAGAAACCTGCTTTCTAGAACAATACAAACATGTTTGTTTTTTCTTCTGTTCAATTTCTATTTTAGCAAACTTATGCTTTACAGTACGACCATACCTTGGTCCAAAACGCTTTGCAGGTCCCAATCCTTTCTTAGCCATAAACAGAAAAAACTACAGTCTCTTTAAAAATGTTGCGCTGGCAATCTCCATCAGCAAAGCTTTATAAATCGCCTCGGCAGAATAAAAGACATGAGCACAATAACTGCAAACCAAAGATACCATCTCAAAAAATTCATCAAAGAACTAGATTCACACAGTGCAAGACACACAGAATTTGTAACAGTATACGTTCCAGCAGGATATGATATTATCAAAATAATCCAACACTTGGCACAAGAGCAGGGAACAGCAACAAACATCAAAAGCGCATCAACACAAAAAAATGTAATATCTGCATTGGAAAGAATGATACAACACCTACGATTATTCAAGCAAACACCACCAAACGGTCTGGCTGTATTTGCAGGAAACGTTGCAAGCTTTGAAGGAAAATCAGACGTAAGAGTCTGGAGCATAGAGCCACCAATACCAATCAACACAAGAATATATAGATGTGACAAAAACTTCCAAATAGAACTCCTACAAGAAATGCTCAACGTCAAAGAAGCATTTGGATTAATAGTCATAGACGCACGAGATGCACACATAGCCTTGCTTAAAGGAAAAGCAATCCTACCATTAATTGCAACACACTCACACGTGCCAGGAAAAATGCGAGCAGGAGGACAAAGCAGCGTACGATTTGCACGAAACAGAGAAATCGCAGTGAATGAACACTTCAAAAAAGTTGCAGAATACGTCAAAGAACAATTCCTAAACATGGAAGGCCTCAAAGGCATACTACTCGGAGGACCAGGACCAACAAAATACCAATTCTTTGATTCAGGACATATCACAACAGAAGTAAAAAAGAAAATCATTGCGATCAAAGACTTAAGTTACACAGGAGACTTTGGCTTAGAAGAACTACTTGAGAAAAGTCAAGACACACTCGCAAAAGAAGACATCGCTGAAGAAAAAAAATTAGTCAGCAAATTCCTTGAAATGCTTGCACGAGAACCAAACAAAGTAGCATACGGACAAGCAAACGTACGCAAAGCATTAGACATGGGAGCAATAGACAAATTATTACTATCAGAATCCCTTGACGAAAGCCTAATTGATGAATTTGAGTCACTCGCCAAAAACTTCTCAACAGAAACAATCCTCATATCAACAGAAACACGAGAAGGAGCACAACTTCGAGATATTGGAAAAATAGGCGCGATTTTAAGATATCCCATCGCATAGTAAAGAGTTTACCTTTTACAGTAAAAGCAGGAAAGACAACCAATCGGCTTGCGCCATACAAAAAAATTAAAGCCAAAGGAGAAACACTCCTCTTTTTAAGAAGATGAACATACTACAACACGCATATGACGAATTGTTTCCAGAAGATAATAACACAAAAATTCTAGAGCTAACATATAACGGCAGATTCAAAGGATACAATGCAAACATACGCATGACAAAATCCCACATCACAGTTAATGCAAGCAAAAACTGGAAAGACGTAAGCCACGAAATACAAAAAGGACTATGCCAAGAACTCTTAATGAAATTATTCAAAACAAAAAAAACCACCATACAAATGGAACTCTACCACAACTTTATCAGACAGCTTGCAAACGTTGCACCAAAAACACAAACACACTCAATTCTCGAGCAAAGCTTTCAACGCATAAATGACCAATTCTTTGCAAACATGATGGAGCAACCAAATCTGAAACTTGGCAAAGGAATAAACAGACTAGGAACATATGATTACACAAGCAATACAGTAACAATTAGCGAAAATTTGTTGAGCAATGATTTATTGCTTGATTACGTCATGTATCACGAACTATTACACAAAAAACACCAATATAAAGGGAAAGCAGGAAAAAGAACAAGACATCACACAAAAGCATTCAAAGAAGATGAGAAAAAATTTCCGAATCACGCTAATTGCGAGAAAGAACTTGAGAATCTGGTAAGAAAAAACAAACAGAAAAAAAATTGGTTTTTTTAGTAAATGGTTTGATGTAAGAATTAGGAAGTTATAAATAATAACAGAACATTCTAAAAAATATGAAAAAAGCGGTGTTATTAATCTTACTTATTTGCGCAGTAACTGTAACAGCACAAGACTGGCAACAATGCCACGACCAGTGCATGCAGGACCTGCCAGAACTGCAAAATTGCTTTGAACCAAACAGAATGACTGAATGCCATCAACTGCTCAGAGAATGTGTGGAGCGAAAATGCGGACCATTACCAAACCCAACACTTGATTCAACAATAACTGCACCAGCACACACAGCTCCCGTACCTCCTGCAAGCCTGCCAACCCGACCCTCTCAAACAGGGCAAGCAAATCAACAAGACCCTGCATGCTATGAGTCCTGCAAATTACACCAGTATTATGAAAACTGCATCTCTCCAGGAATAGGAAATGAACAATACTGCCAAGAAAATTACCTTGAACCGTGCATTCAAAACTGCCCTGTAATCAATGTTATGCCCCCTACACATGCTGCTATTCAACCAATACCTGCAGTTACTGTACCAATCCCAAACAATCAAGACAAATACTCAATACGCAATTATGAACTAGAACGATGCCATCAAGAAGCACAACAAGAATTAATTAAATGTGTTGATGACGGACAAGACAAATATACTTGCCACGAAGAAAACAGAATACTTATGCGAAACTGCGCAGAAAAACACCTGCCAACATCTACTGTTGGACAAGCAATACGACCACCAAATATGATACCTCCAGGGCAAGAAATATCTGCAGAAAAAATTCAACAAATAAACACCTGCCAAAAACCCTGCAAAGGAAAATATGAAACTTGTATTAAATCAGGAACAGATGCAATGGACTGTAAACTTCAAGCAATGTCATGTTTCAATTTATGTACAGGCGAAACAAACAGCTTGCCAGAAGATGATTGCAGCAAACAATGCATGACTACTCTCGATCAATGCCTGCTCAATGGAAAAAACATGAATGAATGCGAACACGAAATGCAACCTTGTTTTACTGCTTGTGAAAACAACCAGGAGAACATACTTACGAGAGAAACCATATCTTCGGAAACAAAAACAAATATCGCACCAAAACTTCTTGCATTTGTTTTGAAACTCGAAGAAATGAGAATAAACCTAGAAAAAAGCCAAGACAAAATTGAACAAATAGCTGATTATTATCAATCAAAAGAAAATAATGAAAAAGCAACAACATACGAAGCCGCAGCGAATGCTCTTGAACAACTCATACAACAAGCAGACGATCTTAAACAAGAAATATCAAACAATCTTGACAAACCAGAAACACTAATACCAAACCTTAAAAAAGAAATAGAATCGTTACACGGAGGATTGCGCGATGTTGTCCAAATACTTGTTGCTTAGTTTTTTCTTGCTTCTCCTTGTTGGTTGTTCAACAGAACCATCAATAACAAATGAAAAACAAGCACAAAAAGAAACACAAAAAATAGCAGATGACATTGCAGATGCAAGCGCGACAGCAGAAGAGCTAGAAACATTAAGCAAAGATCTGGAAAAACTTCTTGAGTAACTCCTTAAAAGAAGTAAAAACAATAGATTTTTAAACGCGCTTTCTTAGCAAAAACACATGGTCAGAATATTCGCAGCAGGAGATTTTCACGGAGATAAAAGCATCGCTGCAAAACTTGCAAAACAAGCAGTAGATGAAAACGCAGACGTCATCGTACTTAACGGAGATATTGTAGAAGACCACAAACCAGAAGGCATCGTGCATTACTTCATTAAAACAGGCAAACCAGTATTTCTAGTGCCAGGAAACCACGACTGGCTAGCAACAGACTTTCTTGCAGCACAATACAACGCCACAAATCTGCACGGCAAACACCACAAACAAGAAAACGTAAGCCTGCTTGGTTGCGGCGGAACAAACGCAGGAATACATTTGCTCACAGAACAAGAAATTTATGACACAGTACAAGAAGTAAACAAAAATGCAAGCGGGAAAAAAGTACTCATTACACACATTCATCCAGCAGGAACACTCATGGAAAAATTCTCACAATGGGTGCAAGGAAGCACAGGACTAAGAAAAGCAATAGAAAAAATACAACCAGATTTTGTTATCTGCGGACACGTACACGAAGCAGAAGGAATAGAAGAAAAAATAGGCAAAACAACTGTTATCAATGTTGGAAAACAAGGCAAACTGATTGAATTATAGTAAAAAGTTCACAGCAGGAAATTACGCGCTAAACGGCTTCAACAAATTTTTTAACTGATCAGAAGAAATTTCTTTTAACATCTGAACAAATCTTTCTCTATCAAAATGCCTGCAAAGCTCTTCAAAACAGTTTGCATACTCATCACATTTTTTACCATTATGATCAGCATAATAAAACGCCTTGTTTGCCATTTGGCTATGCAAAAAAACAACTAAACCTTCATCTAACTGTTCATCATCAAAAAAAATATCATTCTGTTCAAGCACGTGATGAATAACCTGATGCAACTGATGATGAAACTTTTGAGAATTTTTTAGCAAAAATTTCTCTGAGAGTTTCAAACTTGGCAAAGGATATGTACCTGTTAACTCATGCGCAATTATTTTCTCATACGCTTTCTGCAATGTTTGCCAAACATTTTTATTATTACGAATAGAATAAACCTGCTCATTAAAACCCACAAGCAAACCAGTATCACGAGATACTGCTGCTGTTAACAATTTCTCAACATGCTGCATATCAGATAACTTAATAGTGGTATTCAGACATGTAAAATCTCCAAAAACAGTTAATTCCTGTTCACTCAACACTTCAGAAAATCTAACAGGTGCATTTAATCCTGGAAATAAATCACAAAGCAAGTGAACTCTGCCAAAAACCTCTTTACGCATAAAAACAAAATAATTCCTGCGTATATAAATAATTTGGCCTATCTTTTACCATACTTCTCAAGATTCAAATAAGCATCCACATTATGCTTCAAAACATTCAAATCATCAAGCAACTTCTGCTGAAAACCACTAATATACGGTGTGTAAACATATTTTTCAAATGTCGTACGAAGAACATAATACAAAGGCTTCATCTCCCAATGATGCTCATAATCAGTTTCCAGAAGACCTTCAAAAGTCATCACAACTTCCCCTTCCTGCAGTTTTACTTTTTTACCATCACGCTCAACAACAACATCCTTCAAATCATTAAACTGCACATAAAACCTGATTATACTTTTAACATAATCAGAAAACTTCTTGAACGGCTCATTTTTAAGCTCAACAAACTTGCCATCAGCAGTAACACTCTCAACATGACTTTTTTCAACAGGATTATACCCTTTATCAGAAAGCCATTGCTTATACACACCATAAAACTCCTTTGTAGAAAACAAACCCTTGTAAACAACCTTATTCTTCCCAACAGCAATAAACCTTTCAGCCATCAGACAACCTCTGCACCAAGCTCTGACTTAATCAAATCCATCACCTCAATTTCTGTATCAAGCACCATATCATCCCAAAAATCACCAATCTTATATTTAATAATATAGCTCCTATAAAAATTATCAAGAGCTTCCAAAAACTTGCTTCCAGAAAAACGATTCTGCCAATCAAGCTCAAGAACACCCGCAATCTCAATATTAACAGACCCCTCTTGAAGTTTAACTTTTTTGCCATCACGAACTAACTCTATATCCCTCAAATAAAAAAAATGAAGAATAATATCAATATGCATCTTAACATACCCTGTAACTTTTTTTTCACCATGCATTTCTACCTGTCTCTCAATACCTTCAGGCTTTGGAAAATTCTGCTTATACTTAGGAATATGAATAGTACTAAAATTATTCTCAACATACCAATTCTGAACAGATTTAATCACCTTTTCAACATCAAAAAAACCCCTATGTTTTGCATAAAGAGTAGGAGTGTTGCTTTTATGAGCCATACTTACAACAATAGAAATATTACTTATAAAGTTAGTGGTTAGAAATTCACAACAGGCAGTATAAAGAAAAACGCACTATTCCCCAACCTGAAGGAAGAGGTATTAAACCCATCTACAAAGTTCTTGCGAACTTTGCAATAATAAAAAATTGATAATATGAAAAGAGCATCAAGTAAAATCCCTCTTCAAATAATACTCTCCGCCTTCTTTTTCCGGCATAAACGTTGTTAATTTGAAATGATCCATAATAATATCCCTGAATTTCATAGAGTCCTGAAAAACAACACTCTTATGCATCACAAACTGACGCGCAATGCTTCTCTTATAAAACAACTCCCACCAATTTTTAAAAATCGAATTAGACCAAGTCTTATCATAATCAAGAACCAAAATACCAGAACACTCAAGCTCAAACTCACTTCTTTTTGTCTTCACTTTCTTACCCTGATACATAATCTCCGCATCCTTCAAACCAAGCAATTTAAAATCCAAATCCATAAAATACCTAAACAACTTACTCTTTGTATTCTCAGGTGCTTTCTCAAGACGCCACCAAAAATGAACCTCCTTACCAATAGGAGTATCTTTATCAAAATAATACACCTCAGGAAACTCTCTCTCATCACGATCAGCCCAACCATTCTCAACAGCCCAATCATGCAACGCTTTATACAACTGAGAAAGATTATACACATCCTGCAAAGTAACTTTCCATTTTGCAACACCAACCTGTGCAGGGTAATCAGAATGCCTGTGCTTTTGAGGATTACCATACTCTTGTTGATACGCCATAAATAACATTAAAGCATCATACTTTATAAACATAACGCGGTGAACAAAAACATGCTCATTGGAATCATAGGAAAAGCAAACGTAGGAAAAAGCACATTCTTCAAAGCACTCACACTAGCAAACGTACTCATAGCAAATTATCCCTTTGCGACCATCGAACCAAACAGAGGAATGGCTTTTGTAAAAGTAAACTGTGTATGCAACGAATTCAACAAACAATGCAATCCAAGAACAGGATACTGCACAGGAGACAAAAGATACGTGCCAGTAGAAATAATAGACGTAGCAGGACTAGTACCAGGAGCTCACGAAGGAAAAGGAAAAGGAAACCAATTCTTAGATGATTTACGACAAGCAGACGCTTTTTTACACGTTGTAGATATCAGCGGAAGTGCCAACGAAAAAGGCGAACCCTGCAATCCTGGCAGTTATGACCCTGCAAAAGACATTGAATTCCTAGAAATAGAATTAGACATGTGGATACTAGGCATTCTAAAAAAAGGCTGGGACAGACTCGTAAGACAATTACAACAAGAACATGAAAACACCATACGCGCAATCACCAAACAACTATCAGGATTAAACGTAACAGAAACAATCGTAAAAGACGCTATTAAAAAAATAGGCATGAACGCTGAAAAACCATCTGAATGGACAGGCGAGCAACTAAAAAAACTTGCACAAATAATCAGAAAAGAAACAAAACCCATGCTCATTGTTGCAAACAAAATAGATATTCAAGGAGCAAAAGAAAACTATGAACGCTGCAAAAAAATGTTTCCTGAGTACACAATAATTCCTGCAAGCGCAGAATCAGAACTCGCATTAAAAGAGGCAGCACAACACAACCTCATAGAATACCATTCAGGAGAAAACACTTTTAAAATAATTGGTGAACTGACCGATAAACAAAAAAATGCACTTGAGTACATACAAAAAAATGTATTAGACATATGGCAAGGAACAGGAGCACAAGAAGCAACAAATTCTGCTGTTTTTGACCTGTTAAAATACATTGCAGTATTTCCAGGCAGCGCCAATAAACTTGGAGACAGCAAAGGCAACATACTACCAGACTGCTTTTTATTGCCTGGAGGAAGCACGGCCCTTGATTTTGCAAACCACATACACACAGACCTTGGAAAAAATTTTATTGCCGCAATAGATGTACGCACCAAAAGAAAAATAGGACGAGAAACACAACTCAAAAACAGAGATGTAATTGAAGTGCTGGTGAGCAAGTAGTCAAACATCAATAATCCCCAAATATTGATCAACCATAACCTTTGCAACAACCCTATTCTTCCCAAAATGCTTAGCGCGATACAATGCAGCATCTGCTTCTTTAATCAGCTTTTCTTTCTGCGCAGAACTATTCAAACAAGTAATCATACCAATACTTACTGTTAACGGGCAAACACGCTCAACTTCTTTGCGAATATCTTCTGCAACAGCCTGAGCAGCCTGGGGCTCAATTGCAGGAAGAACTACTGTAAACTCTTCACCACCATAACGACAACAAATGCCAGAATCTGAAACAACTGTTCTTAAAACATCTCCGACCTTTTTAAGCACTATATCCCCTTCAGGATGGCCTTTGGCATCATTAAATTTTTTGAAGTCATCAACATCAATCATTAACACGCTAATTGACTTTTCACTTTCGCGCAAATTTTCAATTACTCTCTCTAACCTTTCTGTCAAAGCAGAACGATTAAATAAACTTGTAAGAGTATCAGTAACAGCAGATGTTTGCACTCTCTCAAGCTGGTCAAGACGCTGCAACAAATTTGTAAATTCTCCTAAAATTATTGTAGCACGATCAAACTTATTGTGCTCTGCAAATAATACCACAATACCTAGCAGAACTTTATTGTGTAAAACAGGAAAACCTGCAACAAACTTCGGGAGATTGTTAAGTTCTTTTAAACCCTGAAATAACACATCAGAAGAAACATCACGAGAAAAACATGCTGTTTTTGATGAACGAACCTGTGCTAACACTCGTTGAATCACTAACTGCATTGGTTGCGAACATTTCAAAAAAGAAGCATGAATATCATTCACTGAAAAGAAAATATTGCTCAAATTAAAGGTACGAACAAGAAAATCACTTGAAAGCTCAATCAAGTGTTTTATAGAGAGTGCTCTGTTTGCAACCTGATTAAACACTTGAATAAGCTGCGAATCAGATAATTCTTTTGTTAATGATAATTCATACTTTGCAGCAACAACTGCCTGCTGAATGCATGCTTTAATAACTGAATCATATTCTGGTTTCCACCCAGTAAAACCTTCTTTGTCAGCAAACGGACCAACTACAACATCATCCAATAAAACATACTTCGCAGACTCAGGAATGTTATCAAACACTTTGCCATAATCTTTTTTCTGCGTTTTAACAGCAGTATTAAACTGCTCTGCCAAATGATTCAAAAGAACATCCCAAATACCTGTGTTAAAAGACATAATTAACAGAGAATATTTGCTGGTTAAAAAAGTTTTAGTTAAAAAAAGTAAGCCGTAAGCGATAGACAGTAAGCAGAACGTAAAAACCGGTTGCATACTGTTTACTGCATAATGTACACCACATAGAGAAAGCTTTATAAAGAATGGTTTTTCCCATTAAACTGGACGGCCATAGGAGCCGGGTTCCACCCAGACTCATTCGAACCTGGCAGTTAAACCGGCTTCCGTAGCAACGTGTACTCCGTTTCGGGGGAAACTCGCTAAGCTGTCCACCTTTTCTTTTAATAAATGGTAAGAAATAAAACTACAATTCCACAATCACATCATTCGTCTTAGGATCAATATCTTTAATCACCTTATGACCTTTTAGCTTATCTTTCATATCCTGCAAAGACATTTTTTCTTTCCCTTTTTTGAGATGATCTAACAACTCCTGCAACTCCTGGAAATGCTCATACATAAAATCCCCCTTCACCTGACAATCAGCAGCTTCCTCTTTCAACTTGTTTACAGTCGCCGATTGTTTTTTAATCACATCCGACAATTTTGCGTTCTTCTTATCAAAAGCAGACAATTGTTTAACTTCTTTCTTTGGAACGAACTCAAACGAAGAATCAATAAGACTAGAAAAAGACTCTGCAGGTGCTCCAAGTTCTTTGTACTGCTCAAGTTTTATCGGGCTAACTAAACCATCACCATACTTTATTGGACTAAATTTCTCATCAATAAGCGACTGATATGCTTGGTAATTACCACCTCGTGCGATAATTTCTTTTGCCAACAAACTCCCAAAACCAAACTTTGCCAAATATCTCTCATCATCTCTAATTTCTGAAGCTTCTAATTTGAACAAATTGCGTTGCTCAGGAGGCAACACATATTGTTTCCCCCTTCTTATTTCGCGATCTTTCCATGCGCGCTCTTCACGCGCAGCAAGAACTTTCTGATCATTATCTGTTAAAATTATGTTTCCGTTGCCAAACAATTCAACAAACAAAAAGAACAGTTCATCTTTTGTCTGCCAAGTAAACTTTACAATTCGCTCGCTTCCAATTTGTTCTATCATTGTAAGCTTTTTACCTACTATGCGCTTACGCAATGATTGACACAACCCTGAAAGTTTTTCACCTGCCTCTGGTTTGTAAGCTGTTAACCAAATAAGATCCTCTTTAACACGAATCATAAACTTACCAACAGAAGAAAGATAAACAACCAACAACAAACCACCTTCATCATACACCTTCTGCAAACGCGCATTTACACATTGCTGCAACTCCTGCACAAGAAACCTCACATCCAGAAAATTAAGCTCCTTCATCCACATAGCAATTACACATTTGGTTAAAAAGGTTTCAGTTTGAACTGCAGACAGTAAACAGTATGCAGTAAGAAGCACACAGTAAAGAGTTTAGAGTTAAAAAGTTGAAAAATTATTTTTTCTCAAGCAAGATCTGAATAATAGACGCGTACGCAGGCCTTGTAACAAACACTCCAATGGTTAATGCAAGAATTGTTGTCAATGCAAAACCTTTCAACAAACCAGCACCAGCAAAATACAACGGAAGCATAGCAACAACAGCAGTAAAGTATGCACTAAAAATAATGAAAAACGCTCGCTTAATACCTTCCTTCCAATTATGAGCTGCATACTGGCCCCGCCTTAATGTTTCATCAGTAATCACAATCTGATGATTCACACCAGTACCAACCGCAATAATAATACCTGCAATAGCTGCCAAATCAATATTCCAACCAATTAACGCTGCCAAAGACAATGTTAAGAAAATTTCAGCAGCAGCACTGAGAGCAAGTGGAATTGAAATAAGCAGTTTTCTATACACAATAAACAACATCACTGCAACACCCAACAAGCTGAGTGCACCAATAAGCAACGCATTATTTACAAACTCTTTACCAAGCGTGGGAGAAATCGTATCGATACGCTCAATTTCAAGCTTAACAGGAAGAGACCCTGTACTCAAAACAGTCTGCAACTGCTTCATATTCTCAAGAGCCGCCTCAATAGCACCCTCTTCACTAATCGCGTCTCCGCCACCAGTAATTGCAATATCAGTTACTGCTCGACCTTTCAAATCAGGAGCAATACTCAAACGATCAACTTCAGCATCATCAAGATACAACACCAACTGATCAGACAAGCTCGTACCAACAACCTTCAAATTACCTGTTAAACGAGCCTGACGCTCTGCAGCTTCAGGAGACAAAGTAATTGAGAACATAAAACCACAATTCCAACCCTCACCAGAACGCGTACATCCCCTATTAGGATCAAGACCAGAACACTGAGAACTCCTGCAAACATATGTAATATCTTTACCACCAACAAAAACAGTTTCATTTGCGATTTTTGCCTCAAATTTACCTTCTTTACCTAACAACTGCCTCGCATCATCATCAGAAGCCCCAGCAAGTTCAACCAAAATATACTGATTCCCGCCACCAAGAAAATCAGGAGTGTCTGAAACAGTTGTAACAAGCACGTCACTCAAACCAAAAACATTCAAACGCTCCTTTAATGTATCTGCAACAATACTCAAAGTTTCATCAGAAATATTTTCAATAGGACGCAACAAAACTCTCGTGCCACCCTGCAAATCAAGACCCTTTCTCAAATTCGTATTCGGTGCGTCCTGCAAACTAAACCCAAGAGGTTCAATACCAATCAACTCTTTCAAAATAATCGGCTGTTCAACTTCTTTTGTAAACGTTTCATTAACTAACACAACAGAACCATTAACAGTCTCATTCACTTGCCTAGTTTCATTAACCTCAACAAACTCTGTTTCGTTTAATTCTGTGACATTATATTTTGGACGAACAACAAGCGTGTAGGAACCTCTGTTAGTTTTTATTGAAACAGTATCATTCGGCTCGAGCAAAGAAGATTGCTGATAGAATTCCTGTACGTCAGCAACAGGACGATTATTCACTGCAATAATTCTTTCCCTTGCCATCGGAGCCAATGTTGCCTTTGGAGGAATAATTCCAGCAAGCTCTGCACTACTATTTTTCTGAATACCTTTAATCGAAACTCCTTCATTCCAAGGATTAGGGTACAAGGCAAACAAACCAAGAATTAAGAAAATCAACAAAACAATAACTCTGAAATTCGTAAGAAGCTGCTTAATTTTGCCCATGCTTTGCCTCCTTACGTTCAATATACCAACGCAAAATACCTGCGTTCTGGAACCAAGTGAAAATAAGATCAAACAACAAACCTATGAACACTATCAACATAATCTGCCTAATTGTGTCTGACTGAGTAAATACCAAACCTATAAACACAGCAATAATTGCTGTGCCAGTCATTGTAACTCCTGTCTTCATAGCACCAAGGATACGCTCCAACAAACCACCTTCATTTTTTCTTTTCAGAACTCTTGACGTTAACAAAATATCACTATCAACAGAATAACCAATCAACATCAAAAACGCAGCAATACCAGCAGTACTTAAACGAACACCAAGCAAATTAATAACTGCAAGCGTACAAATAATATCAGACGCAGCAGCAAGAATAACAAACGAAGACGGAACAACAGAACGGAAAGTAATAAACACCACAACAGCCATTGCAATAAAAGCAAAAATCACTGCTTTAATCGTCTGAGAAAAGAATTGGTTACCTAGCGCTGAACCCATATTCTCAACCGTAAACTCGCCCTCTCTTAATGCAATGCCTAACTGTGGCAAAAATGCCTGTATTTCTTCAGAAGGCACATCTGCTGCCTCAATAATCAAAGCCTTAGGATTCCCAGCTTCAGTAATCTCACGAACTGCAATGTCACCTGAAGGAAAACGCTCCGCTAACTGATGCTCTACATCCGACATGACAAAATGCTTATCAACAGGAACAGTCAAAGTTAACCCACCTTTTAACGAAACACCCTTATCAATAAATTCCCCTGTAGTAGCATATGAAACCAGAAGTAAACCTATACAAAAAAACAATACCAAGAAACTAAACACAAGCAATTTCTTATACTGCTTATCATAAACATTTAGCAAAAATGATTTTATCATTAACCCACCTAAAAATGAGACTAAGCAGGGCTTTTTAAATGTTTCTTAACTATTTTGAAAAAACCGTCCTTTCTTTTCCCTGATACTGCGAACCTAATACTTTAGAACCATACGGGCGCTCCACACCATTCGGAAAAAAGAACACCTGACCAAAACCAAGGATATCACCAGGATGAATAACTCTGCCAGTAAGCCACTTAGGCTGACGAGAAAAACCCCCCTCATAACCAGGATCAACCAAACCATCAGTCAGACCAATAACAGATAAATTACGCAAACCATCTGCAAAACTCGCTAAATGAGCAAAAGACCTATCAACAGGCTCCCCTGTAAAACCATACAAGTTATCCCAAAAACGAATAGCAACATGAGGAGACAATTTTAATTGCTCAACAGTCTCAACAACAACATGATCTCTGTTTTCAACTCTGTACCCCCTGCATATATCGATCGGCTCAACAACATCACCAAGTTCGTCTCGCTTGTTAAAATCAATAGGCTTGTCCAATTTCTTCATTCTATACGCAACATTACTTGCGTGCACAACAAGCCGCCCACCACGAAACTCTGCATTAGGAGAAACAGACAAATAGCCCTCTTTAACAAGCAACGCAAACTCTCTTCGCGTACTAACCTCTACACCCATATCAAGCGAACGCACTAAACTACCACGCTCTGTTTCTTTACAACCATCAAATAAATGTTCAAGAGTAGGAGCAACATCCTGATAAGGCTCAACAAAAACAAACATTTGCGCAAAACGATCACCATAACTTAACTGAACAGGATTAGGACCAAAATTACCCACATCAAACTGCAAACCATCTGCAGAATTAAAGACAATATTTGGAGGACAAACAAAACATCCCAAACGCCTCAAACTACTCCTCGCTTCAATAGAAGGCAACAAATATCTCCCATCAAAACCACGCACAGAAAGCTCACGATCAGTCGTATAATCAGACTGGCGTCCAGGTTCAAACTCGATCTGTTCTGTCAAAACAACAGTTGACCTCTGACCAGGAAGCAACACCGGACCACGAGAAATACAATCACCAAACCCTCTACTAAGCGGCTCCAAACCTTCAACTTCCTTAAACTTCAAATCAATAGTAACAGGCTGAATCCTGCAATCATCTGACAAATCTAGTGCAGGCGTAAAAGACATCAAACCAGCATTGATTGCTTGTCTCAAACCTCTATCAGACAATATTCTGCGTCTATCTCCCACACGCCCATATTTTCTCGATTCCCAATCTTTATCTAACGGACTTGGCAACTTTATCATAACAAAACTTTCAAAAAAATAGATTTAAAATTGTTTGCACTTATTAGTTAGAATAAAAATCCCACCGGAGCAGAGCTCCGGGGTACAACAAAAATCAAAGATTTTTGTGTACAGCAAAAAATACTTTTTTCGCGTACAGAAAACCTCAAGGTTTTCTTGTACAAGAAAATTCCTCGAATTTTCTTTGTATTTTTAAACTTCATCGGGAAAAATCATATCGCAGCAGAGCTGCGGGGTACAAGAAAATCTCAAGATTTTCTGTACAGGAAAAGCAGGGCTTTTCCTTGTATTCGACCCAACATTTGAAATAAAGGAAATCAGTTTGATTTCCTAACTCAAAAAATGTTTCACATTATTTTGAGTAAAGAGAACAACCCCTGATACACCTTCAAACCATCAAAAAACGGCAAAGGCAACATATTGAAAATAAACAAAAACAAATTGATCTGCTTAGTCACATACAAAATAAGAAACGTCTTTTTCTTCAATTTCTTTTTCTTTAAAATCGCCCATGATGCCACAAACAATACCAGGTTTAATGCAGGACCTGCAAACGCGATCAAGCCAGAAGCACCAGGAGTTGCCTGACCATGAATACTCACATACGCAGGCACGAAAAAGATAAGACCTGGGCTGATGAATTTCAAAACAACTCCAATCCCTAACCAAGTATACGCAGCATTAAACGTTGCCTGCAAACCAAAAAACATCGCCGCAAACTTATGCGCAAGTTCATGAAAAATAATTGCCGGAGCAGTCACCAAACACGCAAACTTAAACGCCTCTTTTGCAGAAGTATCATGACGCTTAAAAATATCCATAAAAATAAAACCAACTACAACAATCATAATTATTGCATCAATTAATTCCCTGATTGAGAAAAGCATGCTTTTATTTTATGAGGATGGTATAAAAATATTGTGATATGAGTTTGCAGTTCACAGTTAGCAGTATGAGGTAAGAAACAAACAGAAAAAAGCTCCAAATATCACACTTGTTTTGTCGGCACAAAAAAATTTCTGAACGCTTGATCAAGCTTAAACAAAACATGCTGCATTGATTCCTTTGTAACCTGCTGACTCAAATGAGCACCAGCAGCAAAAGACTTACCTCCACCATCAAATAATTCAGCAAGCAAACGCAAATCAAGATCACAATCATCACGCCTTCGCATCACAAAACGACCATCTTTAAACAACACAACAGCTACATCAACACCCGCATGACCATCCAAAATTTTCTGACACGCATCAGCAGAAGACAAAACAGCAAGTGACCTTGCAAAACCAAAACGATAATTTACATACGATTTGACATGTAACGAACCAAGCAAAACCTTAAACGCCTCTTCTTTTTTCGCAAAATATTCTGCATGAACCTTCTCAAATTGATCAGACCAAAACACACCACGAGACAACGCATTTAACAACAAAACAGGATCATATTGTGCAGCAATCAAATCAGACAATTTTAACGCTCGCTCATCCTGAACCTGCCAAAACTTCACATCACGCGCCAATAAAGCAAGACTCTTTGCAACCGAATCATTAACTAAAAAACGCTGCTGAACAAGCTCAGCAGTACAAAGATTATCTCTTGCTTTATCAAACAACTTCACAGGAGGAACAACAGAATTTTCATCGTACGCACACCAATACACTAACTGATTCTTCTGAACAGCTTTTTCGAGCAAAGGCAAATGACTAGGAGAAACAGAAACATCCAACACGAAAAATAACTTACCAGAATCCTCTGCCAACTCTTCAAGCTCATCCTGCAAACTCTCAGGATGCAAAAAACCACCAAAAACAACAGGCAGATTTGACAAATTTGCATGACGAAAAATAATCGCAGCAGCAGCAACACCATCAAGGCATTCAGAACAATATACTGAAATCATACTAAAAAAAATATACAATTCACCTATAAAATCATTATTAGTGTGCAGTAGACAGTTAGCAGTTTACATCCAGAATTGGCATCAAGACATAATTTTGTACCACTGGAACAACAACCGATCAACAGGCTTCAACAAATCTAATTCTGGTCCAGACAAAGTAATACAGTGATTACTTAAATTTACAAGCGTTTCATTAGAAGTATGCAAATAAATCACACTCTTTCCAAAATCACCACAAGTTACAATAGGACGATCAACACAAGCATCAGTCACATTTTTCGTGCAAGCCGCTTCAACAGAAACATTCAACGCGCGCACCATATGCAACGTGAGTTCTGAAACACCCAGCGCCAAATACTTAAAATCATCATACTCAGACTCAGGATCAAACGTTATGTACACAGGCATTTTCACAAAACCTGAAAACTTACCAACTACTGGCACATCCTGAACTTGTTCAGGATTAAAACGAAAAGGAGCTTCGTAAGGCTGATCATCAAGCTCAATAGTAGTTTGCCACATACCACCAATCTGCTCAAACTTAAAATAATTATATTCTACTGTCGGAAGCGTTGGAGCAGAGTCATCAAAACCAAAAAACAAAAAACCAATAACTACTAACAGCACAACTCCTGCTACAACACTGAAAATAATTGTTTGTTTAGATGCTTTGTACTCTTCCTGCTGCTCATCTTCTTCCTGTTTTAAGTCATCAAGTTTATCAATATTTTTACCAGTCATTCCATAACACCCAAGATAACATATAACAAACGTTCTGACTGTCTGTACAAGTCATACGCATCAACAGCAGAAACCAAAATACAATTATTGCTTGCAGAAATGCTTGATTCATTTGCTTCCTGCAACTGAATAACTGGCTGATATTCTGTTGCATTCACACATGTGCGCATTGGTAATGAAGAATTTTCGGACGTAACTGCGCGCTCAATTAACTTTTGATCAGCTAAACGGAACTCTAAAGAATACTGCACATCACCAAAAAAATCAGCAAGAGAACTTGCATCATCATACGTTATCGTATAAATTGGCGCATTCAGCAATGCTTTTGTTTCATCACTCACATCAACATAATCCAAGTCTCCTGGGAAAAACAAAAAACCATAATCTTGATTGTTAATTTCTGTTATGTACTGCTGCACACCATTTTGTGTTATCGGCCTGAATGAGAACTCACCATATACCAAATCGCTCGCTGTAGGAGAAGTATAATACGCAACAAAACCAAAAACAGAAGATACCATAATAAACGCAAAAAACAAACCGATTAATGCTTTCTTTTTATCCATGTAATAGTTGCGTTAACACTGGTTTAAAAGCATTGCGAAAAATAGAAAGTCAAAAATAAAGAGTTAAGAGTACATATCGGAAAGCATAAAATAAGAGGCAACATTTAATAAAGATAAAACCATACAACAGAAACATGAAATGTGAAATCTGCAAAAAAACACTAGGAGAAACATTTCTTAAGAAAATTATTGGCACACACATAAAAGACGACAAAGGAAAAATGCACACTGTTTGCCACGAATGCCAGAAGAAACTGCAGGGCAAAGAAGCTATTCTGAAAGAATTGAAATAGATAATTGATTAACGAAAACCTTAAATGGATCATTTTCTGATAAACATGTATAAAGAGGTGTAATCATGGTTGATGAAAAATTAAGAAGAGACATTCTTGACCAAGCTGCAAACGTAACTACGCAAATCTGGAGCAGAACCGTAACAGACTTTATGACTGTTCCAAAACTATTACACGCAGATGCAACAGGAAAAGCAGAAACTATGGGCAAAAAACCACCATGGAGCAACTGCAACATACAACGAAACGCATTTACATTTGACCCAACAGCCAAAACAATAACCATCATCATAAAAGCAGACTGTGCAGGCGCAGGATACAGCGACACATTCAAAATACGCATTGAACTAACAGAAAAAGCAGGACAAGTAAACAAATTACCTGTATCAGGCAACTGGTTTTTTGAAACAACAGGAACAAGCGTGCAAGGAAGCCAAAACAGCGGAAATATTGAAGAGATAATCTATGCATCAGGATTATCAGACAACAAATTAGCAACAACAACAAAAAAACTATTCGACAACACAATAAAACCATTACTCACCAAAGCAATGTCAGACAGAGCAGGATACAGACTATTTGGCGTGCAAAGAGCTTTGCAATTAAGTGCTTGAACTTTTTGTTTTTTATTCTGAAGAAGTTTCAATGAAAATCCACAGAATGTCGTAAACTACCACGATGCGCAGGAGAAGTTTTTAATAAGCCAACCACTATTTTTTTCTTATGGACGTGTACGTTGACTTCACCCAAAATTGGTTTAATCATCCAGATGAAAAAGTACGAACTCAGCTAGTTGAAAAGCTAAAAGAAAACCTGCTGGAAATTTATAAAAACGATCTAGATAATAAAATTAACAGACTCAGAAATCTTAAGCTTACAGGCATTTTTAAAATTGATAAATTTGGAAATGAGTGGAGCGAATGCATTAGATGTTATGAAGATGGCAGATTTATTTCAACCGTTGTTCTCTGTGGTGCAATAGCTGAAAAAATTACTTGCGATTTAATTGAGGAAGCCAATATTCATATAAATAATAGTAAAATGACAAGAGAGCAAAAAGAGGGATTTTTTAGTTTAACACAAAAAGAAAGAATTAATCTATTGGCAGATTTTAAGATTCTTTCACATGAAGTTGCTGGTAAATTACAGCAGATAAGAGATAAACGAAATGATTACATACATCCAGAGAAGAAAAAGCCAATAAATTCGGAAACTGACTCAAAAAATATGTTGAACTTATTAGAGAGTATTCTTAAAAAATTATATGAATTAGTACCCGAATCAGGTCAATTAACAAACATTAACCAACCACTGAAATTAAATAGAGAAAAAGTTGAATAGGTAAACGCAAGAACATATTTTTGGCTTTAAGCCATTTTGGCTCGGCTTCAAGATTTGTATTTTATCGTCGCTAAAAAATGTGTAGGAGTTACATTTTTTCGCACGCACAGATGTTCGCACAAGAAGATGCTATTTTCCCGTATACCCAAATATCTTATCATATGTTGGGTGATCTACGATTTCGAATATTACGCTGATGATTCTTATTTCATCACCCGCAACGTAATATAATAGTCTCCAGAATTGTGAGAGTTCCATGCGAAAGAGGTTTGGCAGGTCTTTGTATTCTTTTGGCCAGAGTTTGTGAGCAACAACTTGTCCTGCGAATGGGTTTTGTTTGAGGTTGGTAATTGCTCTGTGTATACTGTCAAGCAGCTGTCTGTCTTCTTTTGGTGGTGTTTTGCCTAGTGCTTCGTAGGAATTAACTGTTTCTTGTAGTTTTGTTATTGCTTCGTTTGCTGTTCCTATTGTTTGCACTATTTTTTGTTTGTCTGCAAGTTTTACCATTGTTTTCCTTTGCTGAGAATTGCTCGAATGTCTTCTTTTGGCATGAAAATCCAAACCATACCATTAGGAGTGTATTCGATCTTTCCACTCTGTTGCAAATAAGAAATAACCAATTTAAGCGTGTTATGGTTCACTTGGCGAGGTAGCCTACGTTTAAGCTCGGCCATGCTAAGCACTTCTTTCGCTTCCTTAATCACATTCTCAACCATGAGAATAGTATCGAGTGTTGGGCTGTGCGTTTCTGGTTTTTTGAGTAATTGCGGCATTGAAAATCACCTAAAAATTTACTTATTTGTTCATAATTGATACAAATATATAAACTTTCCTCTTTTTCACAACAAGCAAAGAATTTTAACAACCCTTCATCATAAGCCTCCGAAGGGAGTTGCACCCTCGACCTGCGGTTCTTTCACAATGTTACGAAACCGCCGCTATAGCTACTAAGCTACGGAGGCAAAATAATTTATAGTTTGTAGTCAGAAGGTCTTTTTTAAAACTTGCTCTTAAAAATAAGTATTCTCAAAAGTAACTTCTTTAGATCTTCTGCCAAGATAACTCATGACCATCGCAGTTCCTGCAGTTACCAGTGTTGCAAGTGCTACTGCCTCACCAACAGGACCTGCATACGCTTGCTGCAAGGCATCAAAATCAACAGCATTCATTAACTCACCTACTTGCGCCGCAACTTGGGCTTTCTGCGCAACAATTTGTTCCATGCCATCACGCAATTGCTCAACACCTGAGTGCAACAAATCATACCCTTTTTGCGCAGCTGTTTTAGCTGCCTCATCAACACCTGCAGCAACAGCTGCTTGTTTCACATCAGCTGCCTGCATCGCTGCTTGATACACTGTATCTTTTGACAACCAAGTAGCTGTTTTTAATTGTGTAAGATCAGTTTGCAAACCATCTTCTAACAGTGTTAACAAAGACTCATACTTTTGCTGAACACTTGCAACAGCCCCTGTAACTTTTGAATTCGCTACTGCACCCATTGTTAGCGCTGCTGCTAAACCAACAGCTGCTGCAGACTTATTATACCCTTTTGCACTCACTGCACGCACAACAAAATATGTTGCAACAAGCGCGCCAACACCATACATTGCAGCATCAGCAGAATCTGCAATTACTAAATTCACATAATTTGAAATCTCTGCAGGAAGATCTTTTGCTGCAGCTAAACGATCAATAATTGCCTGCCCATGCTTTTCAAAAACACTTTTTGTTGTTGTAAGCTCATTTGCTGCAGAAACTAATTTCCCATACAAACCTTCAAGCTCAGTTTGTAAACGAGGGAGCTCGTCCCTATTTTTTATTCGTACTAATTTACCAAGTTTGTCAAGAATGCCAACAAGATCTGCATTAAGCGGAAGCTCTTGACCAGTTAACGCAGTATCAAGATAATTTGTTGCATTTTGCACTGCACTCACAACTCTTTTTGCTCCATCAACAACAGAGCCGCCTGCATCTCGAGAAAACTCATCAACTGCACCGCTTAGCTCTGATGTTTTTGGCGTTCCAAATAAAGACGAAACACCATCAACTAAATTTGTCAATGTACCTCCAGTTACGTCATCAACTAATCTTCCTGCTTCACGAGTTCCTTGCAACACAAATCCTGTTCCTTCACCAACTACATCAAACGCATCAGCAACCGCTTGTTTAGAAATACCTTCCTGCACTTCCAACTTTGTTCCTGCTAATGCTTGCGCTTCATCTCTTAACACTGCAGCATTATGTGCAAATTGCTGCACTGCACCATTTGCTTGTTCAGAAACAGGAACTCCTAACTGAGCAGAAACATCCCGAATAACCGCGTCTAAAGTAATTGCTGTATCAGCTGATTGTGCTGCAATTTGTTCTGCTGCAAACTCTTGTGCTTTGCCCACTAAAGAGCCTTTAACTGCGAGACCTGCAACTGGTAAACTTGCAACTACTGCTGCTTCGACGATGTTTATTTTTTTCATATCTCTGTTACCACTCGACTTTTTTAATTAATTGTCGTCGTTATTTTGCCACAATCAACCAATAAGATAGTTCATAGTTTCACAATATTTAAATGTTTCTTTTTTAATCACTTTGGAAGGACTAATTTCTTTCTACAAATGTTTAAAAACTTTCCCCTGAATAAAAACACATGCCACGCATAGCAATAATCAGAAAAGAACGCTGCAATCCACAAGGATGCGGAGGATACACTTCAAACTTTTCAAAAAAGTTTGATCAAAACGCTCATTACACTTCGTTCAAGAAACAATTCATAAAATATTCACTTCGTGAATATGTTTATTACTTTTCTTTCACTTCGTGCGATCTCGCGACAGATACCTTCTGTAAATCAAAACCAATCAACAACTAACGGAAGACACAAGCAAATTATATACTTGTTATGTCTTCCGAACTTTAGTTGCGGGAAAATTCATAATTAACTTTTGTCCGCAACTAAACTGACAAAAGCATTAAAAACCTTAATTTTAGCCAAATTAACATGCCACGCATAGCAATAATCAGAAAAGAACGCTGCAATCCACAAGGATGCGGAGGATACCTTTGCGCCAGAGTGTGCCCTATCAACATGGAAGGACAAGACTGCATAGTCAAAGGACCAGACACAAAACCAATAATAAACGAAGAATTATGCACAGGCTGCGGCATCTGCCCAAACAGATGTCCATTCGATGCGATAGACATTATCAATTTACCGGATAAACTCGAACATCCAATACACAGATACGGCAGAAACGGGTTTCACCTCTATTCACTACCAACACCTGTTTTTGGAAAAGTCGTAGGCATAGTAGGCAGAAACGGCATAGGAAAAAGCACTGCAATCAAAATCCTGGCAGGAATCATGAAACCAAACCTAGGAAAAGATGAAGAAGCAACCTGGCAAAAACTTGTTGAACATTTCAAAGGAAAAGAAGCACAAACCTATTTTGAAGCAGTAAGAGACGGAAAAATAACGGTCTCGTATAAACCACAACACGTTGAAATGATCCCAAAAACAACAACAGGAACAGTCAAAGAATTATTAAAAAAAGTAGATGAACGAAACGCATTTGATGAAGTAACAAAAACACTAAATCTTAACAAAGTATTAGACAGAGACATAAAACAAGTAAGTGGAGGAGAATTACAACGAATTGCAATAGCTGCAACAGCACTTCGCAAAGCAAACTTTTACATTTTTGACGAACCAACATCATATTTAGACATCAAACAAAGAATCAACGTAAGCAAATTCATCAAAGAGCTTGCAAACGAACAAACAGCAGTACTTGTTGTTGAACACGACTTAATTATTCTTGATTACATGACAGACCTCCTGCATATTACATACGGAAAATCAGGAAGCTACGGAATAGTAAGCCTGCCAAAACAAACACGCACAGGAATGAACACATACTTAGAAGGATACATCAGAGACGAAAACATGCGATTCAGAGACAAGAAAATAGAATTCATCGCAAGACCGCCAAGACCGATAAATAAATTGATACTAACTGAATGGAAACCCATGGAACTTAAGTTGGGAGATTTTAAATTAAATGTTAGTGAAGGAAAGATAGGAAAAAGCACAATCATAGGAGTAGTAGGAGAAAACGGAATAGGAAAAACCACCTTTGTCAAAGCACTCGCAGGAGAAATAACAACAAACGAAAAACTCAACAATATCACCGTAGCATACAAACCACAATACTTACAAGACGAAAGCGATGAATTCGTAAACAGCTTTCTCGTAGAAGCAATATCAAAATACCAGACCCAATTAATTGAACCACTTGAATTAAAACATTTACTCAACAAACCATTAAAAACATTATCAGGAGGAGAACTACAACGCGTTTACATCGCAAAATGCTTAAGCCAAGAAGCAGAACTTTTTTTATTAGATGAACCAAGCGCTTACTTAGACATCGAGCAAAGACTAACACTAAGCAAAGTTGTAAGAGACTTAGCAGACCAACGAGATGTCAGCATTCTTATTGTTGACCACGATCTTTTGTTTTTAGATTACATATCAGACAAGATAACTGTATTTGAAGGAGAACCAGCAAAACAAGGCAGCGTAACAGGACCATTTGAAATGGAACAAGGAATGAACAAATTCTTAACAAGTTTAAACATTACTTTACGAAGAGACAAAGAAAGCAAAAGACCACGAATCAACAAAGAAGGAAGTGTTTTGGACAGAGAACAACGAAGTTCCGGGAAGTTATATTATGGGTAATTATTTTCTACAGGAAACTTTGAATAACTATAAAAATATAGTCAAAGTTTCCTAAGGCAATTTTGAATATCGACGACAAAATTGAAAGGCGTTTAACGCCCAACACCAAATAAGCGACTTATTCAAAATTGCCTACAGCAATGGATTACAATCAATACGAAAATTCCTACAACTCCAATAAATAAAGAAATTGCCTGAAAACTCGCTATCCCTGCAGCAAGCTGACGGGGTATTACGCGAGTTTTCTCGGCACTAAAAAACCACCGGGTTTTTGGTGCCCTGAAAATAAAAAGTATTTTCATGGCTTCGCCGACCAGCAATTTCAGTCTTTCAAAGTTGGTGCAGATAACCGCAGCAAGCTGCGGGGTACAAGAAAATCTCAAGATTTTCTGTACAGGAAAAGCAGGGCTTTTCCTTGTATTCGACCCAACATTTGAAATAAAGAAAAACGCACGATAATTTTCCTTGTATTAAACCCCTCTACAAAGTTCTTGCGAACTTTGCAATAAAAATGTTTTTATAGTGCGCACAAAAAACATTCTGCAATGAAAAAAGACAAAGAAGTGTTTGCACTATGGAAAGAGATCAATCCAGTAAGTGCATTTGGTGCAGGACTCAAAGAAAACGCAGGAACACTCTGGATATCCTCCTCTGCAAATATTAAACACGCACTTTTGCGTATTAAACAATTAGAAAAAAACGCAGATCCTGTCGCGAAAAAATTTCTTAACTGCATAAAAACAAGCATTTTATTTGAAGAGCCACAACACCCACCTAATCAAATATTAAGCGCATATTTTACGCACCTGACTATCGAAGGAATTAACGAAAAACACGTTTTGCAGCTCGCTGAACAAGGAATCAGCTTATTAGGAGTACAAAAACATTTATGGGAAAAAAAATGGCCAATAGAATTGCAAATATTCACAGCACAAGAATGCTCAGGAGCAAAAGCAATTCTTGACACCATCAAAAAACAATGCAAAAAACAAGAAACAAAAGACGCCATAACTGCTTTGCAAAAAAGAATTGACAACTGGAAAGAAAACATTACAAAAATACAAATAAAAAAAGGAGATTTTAACGAACTTTTTTCCCTGTTAAAAAAGAAAGCAACACTACAACGAAAAAACATCTACAACAAACTCATCACAACACTTTACGACCACACAGAAACACCAGAACAAATAGAAAGATTAGCTCTGAGTTGGGTAGACAAAGAATTGCCGGTTTTCAAAACAATCGTAAAAAAACTCTCTCAAAAATACAAGTGTAAAGCAACTGTTGAATCAATAAGCGAAATGCTCAAGAAAAAACAAGCAGTAAAAACAACAGACTTGTTGAATATCATCGCAACAGTGCGCAAAAAATTACAACCTGTCGCAGAAAAAGAATGGGTACAAATTACACCAAAATACGATGTGCGATTAATCGAAACGCCTTCATATTTAACACCCTTCTTACCAACAGCAGCAATGGATTTATTCGGAACATTAAGCAACAAACCGTTCTGCCTATACTTTGTTACAACAGACAAAACAAAAAGCCCAATGAGTGACATTCCAGATTTAGTACAAACTACCATTCACGAAGAATACGGACATTGTGTTAACCTGATGAACAGTGCAGTTAATACTAAGAACAGAATTATTGAGAAAATAAGCTCCTCATTAGAAATACCACTCACAGAAGGATTATCCTTTTTCAGAGAACTCGAAGGCTTAAGCACTTTTAAAAAAATACGCGATACTGGTGCAAAAAACAAAGAAGAAAAAGTACTCGTCAACGAAATAGAAAAACACGTTCCTTTTGAAGAATTCGTATTAGGAGTATCATTTGTAGTATATCAATGGCGAATGGTACGCTTTCTTCGAGCAATAAGCGACGTGCGTGTCAATACAGGAAAGCAAAAATACCCTGCATTTATTGAGTGGGCGCATAAGAAAACTGGTCTTAGCAAAAAATTAATCTTTCACCAGACCTTCTTTTTCCAAGAAATGCCCGGATACGCGCCAAGCTACAGCTTATTTGGACAGCAATTAAAAAAATATCAACATTTAGCAATGAAAAAAGGAATCAGTCAGAAAGCATTCAATACTTATGTTGCGGGCAGAGGATTTCCAGCACGAAGCGTGTTTGAAAAAGAATTAAAAAAGAAATTCAAGATTTGATTTTTCTAACAAATGTCAAAAAACCTGAATGGCCAATGCCAGAATTATTTGGTCGTAATCGTTTATTATCGATCGCCCATGGACGTTCAATAAGCTCAACTGTTTTGACATAATATAATTCATCTTGTTTATGTACTTCTTCAACGAATTTTTGTACCTGAGAAAGTTGAATCGAGTAATTAACCAAAAACCCGCCAACTTTTAGAGCTTTTGTTGCATACTTTACTGCATGCCAAGGCTCAGGCAAATCAAAACATACAACATCGACATTTTTTTCATCAATACCTTCGTACAAACTTGCTTTCTTAAGCACTATATTTTTTGTACTTGTTTGCTTGATATTTTCTTCAGCAGTTTTTATACAATCATCTCTGATTTCATAACTTATCACTTGCTTTGCAACATTTGCCAACGCAATAGCCAACGCAGCGGAACCAACACCACCCTCTACGACAACAGAATCCTTGTTGATACCAGTCTCAGCAATAATTGCGCCAATATCTTTCAAAGGAATCGTCTGCGCAAACTTTTTTAGATTTTTGTGTACGTCAATAAATGATGCATCAAAAATAATGAACTCCTGATCTTTATCTGTTTTAATAACCACTCCTGACTTTTGAAGGTCTGCTTTTTTTATCATTCCGTAAAATGTTGGAAAATCCTTTGACAACTCATCTACGAAATACCGCTTTTCTTTGCTTACGGTACGTTCTTTGTCATCAACAACTTCACGTTTTTCACGATGAATGAGAATTTTCATACAATGACTACAAAAATGAGTGTTTAAAAACTTTTACAATGGACTTTGCAAGAAATCGAACAAATAGTTGCGAATGTCAAGAACTGTCAAAAATAATTCATAATTGTGACAGTTCTTGAACACGCCAAAATTCAGCTATTAAAATAACTGAATTTTTAGCGTTTCAAATATAATAAATTGCTAAATTATTCTATATTTAAGGCAATTTACTATAGAAAAAGAAAAGAGAAAAGAAAAAAAGGAAAAAATTATCGCCTTTTGCCGCTGCTTGCAAACGCCAAAGAAAGCAAACCAGCCAAATATGCAAAGTTTACTGCTGTGTTTCCACCGCCTGTGTTCATCACCAAAATTTCTCTCAAAGATGCAATCACATTTGGAGCATCACCAAGCTTAAACGTTGAAATCAACGCTACCAAAATGAACACTGCCAACACGAGACTTACCAAAGGTGTCTTGTAATTAAACAACAATGCGAGACCGCCCAAGACTTCTATAATGATTGCCAAATATAGCAATGGCGCTCCAAGACCTGCACCAAACAAGCCTTCAAACATTCCGCGAGCCATCGACAGGCCCAAAATTTTATCTAAACCAGCCACCAAAAATGCAACACCGAAAAAAATGCGCAAAACAGTGGGAGCATGGCCTTTGTTTTTTTCAAACCAACTCAAAACCATATGTATCTCCTCCTTTTGATTAATACTTCTTCCAGAGCGTTTCTATTATAAGAACTTTGCCATAAGTTATTTAAATCAACTATTAGCCGTGATTTAACAATGCAGAGGTCGCCAAGCGGCTAAGGCAAGAGGCTGCAATGGAAAAACGAGCAAAACTTACGTTTTGCAGGTCCCTCTCATCGGGAGTTCGAGTCTCCCTCTCTGCTTATGAAATATCGCACATTGACTTTATGCCTTACAATTTTTGGCATTCTGCTAACAAGCTACTTAACTTACGCACACATTACTGCTTCAACTCTTCCCTGTCCAGCTAACGGAACAGCAGGATGCGATACAATTATCGCATCTCATTACGCAAAACTTCTCGGCATTCCTGTAGCCATGTATGGTTTAGCAGCATATCTGCTAATATTTTTTCTTGCATGGAAGAAAAAAACAAGATATGTTTCATATGTTGGACTCATCGGAGTATTTGCAGCTGGTTATTTTAACTGGATAATGTTTGGCGTTTTACAACAAATCTGCTTATGGTGCGAAGCATCACACCTAACAATGAGTTTATTATTCTTAACGAACGCTCCCTGGAAATGGTCCAGGACACTCGTATTATTTGTTCTTGCACCAACATTTGGTGTGCTTATTTCCGTGCTAATAGCTTAATACTTCCTCAACAAATCAGCAGACGCAGCACCAATAGCAGCAGGAAAACTCACTGCTATGATTAAACGAAACGCATCTCCTGGAAGCAAACCAGAAAACAACCCATAAATGTAAAGCAAAAGTGATGCAACTATTAATGCAATAACATAATACACAACAATACGCTTTAACCAAAATTGACCAAACTTACGCTCATGTTTATTCTCCACTCTCCTATAACCGATAAAATAAATCTCTGCACTTACAATAAGAACTGTTGCAATTACAATCATAAAAATATTCCAAGACTGTAAACCAAGACCAACCCTGAACAACAAACCCTTCATTACAAACGTAAAGCCAAAAAACAACGCGCCAAAAAACGCAGCAATAACATGAGATGCGTCAAAATGTTCAGGAACTTTTTTTAACAAAGATTTGATGTCAGCAATATCTCTCGATAAATAATCACCTTTTTTCATAAATCCTGTTTTAGTTATGTGCTATAAATAAATTTCCCTACGAAAGACATTCAACAAATACCCAAACAAAGTCAGATTCCCAAAAGGAAGAACACGATAAACTAACGGGAACTTTGAAAAACTATCTTAATTGAGTCAAAGTACTAAAAAAGCAAAACTTTTTGGTGCGCCAAAAATTTGTAAGACAAATTTTTAGCGTTTCCTAAGCCAACACTAAAAAACCAAGGGTTTTTGGTGCCAGAAAATCTCTGATTTTCTTGGGCTTTGAATATCGACGACAAAAATCATAGGGCGTTCACGCCATTCACTAAAAAACTGACTAATTCAAAGTTGCCTAACGGAAACGCTAATTAATCGGTAAAATGTTGTTAGCGTTTCCGAACTTTAATTGCCGCAAAAATCATCTAAAATTTATCTCGGCAATTAAACCATACATTTAAATAAGATCCACCCAGTAAGCAATATTGAGTGAAGATGGACAAAAGACTATTAAATGAATATCCTGCATTATATGATTGTATTGCTAGCCCAACAAGACCAGAAGACAGAAAAAGATGGATAGCAGGCGAACCATACCAGCCAAGAAAGCCACTTATACTTGGATCAACTGCAGAAGATACGCGTCGTGACTTAGTTCGCAAGGCAAATGAAGGTTATTCTATAAATATGGAACGAACATAAATAATTGTTGCTTACTAAAACGACGCAAGCTTTTTAAAACAGCTTTTAACTTGCAGTCTCATGACTGTAAACTTTCACGAAATAGCCAAAAAATGGCAAAAAGAATGGGCGACACAAAAAACTTTCGAAGCAAACGCAGATACAAGACCAAAATTCTTCTTAACAACACCATACCCATACGTAAACGGACTGCTTCACATCGGACATACCTATACCTATATGCGCGTAGATGCAACTGCACGATACAGAAGAATGCTCGGCAATAATGTCCTGTTCGCATTTGGATTTCACGCAACAGGAACACCTATCGAAACAGCTGCAAAACGCGTACGAGAACGAGAAGAAGGGCAGCTTAACACACTAAAATTAATGGGTTTTACAGAAAAAGACTGGAAAAACTTTGAAGACCCACTATACTGGATAAGCACATTCTCAAAAGAAGCAAAACAAGATCTCAGTAATTACGGAATGAGCATTGATTGGAGACGCGAATTTATCACAACAGACCTCAACCCACATTACGACAAATTCATACGCTGGCAATTTAATAAGTTGAAAGAAAAAGAATACGTTATCAAAAGCAAACACCCAGTAGTCTGGTGTCCATCATGTAACGCACCAACAGGAGACCACGCACGAAGCGAAGGAGAAGGAGAAGGACCAAAAGATTTCATATGGGTAAAATTCCCAGTTGAAAACTCAGACTTAATTCTAATGGCAGGAACAACCAGACCAGACGCACTTTATGCAGAAAAAACACTCTGGGTAGACCCAACAGCAGAATATCAAATCGTCAACGTTCAAGAAGAAAAATGGGTAGTGGGCAAAGGAACCCTCAACAAAATAGAACAACACGCAATTACATGCAAAGAAGAAGGAACAATCAAGGCAGAAGAACTTATTGGTAAAAAAGTAAAAGGAGCTGTGACTGGAGAATCATTGTATATCTTGCCAGCAAGCTTTATTGATGCAAACATGGGCTCAGGACTTGTTTACTCAGCACTCGAAGACCCCTTTGACTACATGGAAATGAAACACATACAAGAAGATAAACAACTCCTGAGAAAATACAATTTAGATGCAGACGAGATGAAAAAAATCCAACCAAAATCAATTATTTCTGTAGAAGGCATGGGCGATGATATTGGAAAAGAAATGTGCACAAAATTCAACATTACTTCATACGAGGACAAAACGAAACTTGAAGAAGCAAAAGCAGAAACAAACAAACTTGTATTCAGAAAAGGAATAATGAAAAAAAATTGCGGCAAACACGCAGGATTAACAGTATCAGAAACACAAGAACAACTCAAAAAAGAACTCGTGGAAACTGGCAAAGGAATAATGTTTTACGAACTTACTGGAAAAGTCATATGCAGATGCCTCACAGACTGCCACGTTAAAATTGTAGACGACCAATGGTTCTTAGCATACGGAAACAAACAATGGAAAGAACAAGCACACAAATGCATCCAACAAATGAAACTCTACCCAGAAAAAGTCCGCGGACAATTTGAATACGTCATAGACTGGTTAAAAGACTGGGCATGCACGAGAGAATTTGGACTTGGAACAAATTTACCATGGGAAGAAAAATGGAAAATTGAGAGTTTGAGTGACAGCACGATTTATACATCATATTTCACAATCGCTCCACAATTAGAGAAGTTACCTGTTGAGAAAATCAATGATAACTTCTTTGACTATCTTCTGTTAGGAAAAGGAAATGCAGATGCCATTGATATTGATAACAAAATAATTGAAGAAATTAAACATGAATTTGAATACTGGTACCCATTTGATTTCTACAACAGTGGCAAAGACTTAGTACAAAACCACTTCGCATTTCTGATTTTTAATCACGTAGCAATATTTCCAGAAAAATACTGGCCAAACGGAATCAGCACAAACGGATACGTCAACATAAACAAACAAAAAATGAGCAAAAGCAAAGGCAACTTCAAGGTCTTACGCGATCTTGTTAAAGAATTCGGAGCAGATGTTGTACGCATCGGCATATTATCAACAGGAGAAGACCTCAACGACGTAGACTGGGACAGCGAACTTGCAGAAAGCATGAAAAACAAACTCGGCCAATGGTATGATTTTGCGATTGAAAATTATCAAGAAATAAGTAAAGAGTTACGTGTGAAAAGTTCAGAGAAAAAAGAAATAGACAAATGGATGGAACACCAACTGCACAAAATCATCAAAGAAACAACACAAGCAATGAACGAAACACTATTCAGAACAGCCATCACAAAAGGATTCTTTGACTTACAAAGACACCTGAAATGGTACCAAAAAAGAACTGCAGGAAAAATGAACGCTGCACTAGTAGCTGAAATAATCGAAGCGCAAACACTCATGCTACAACCATTCACACCACACTTATGCGAAGAAATCTGGCAAAAAATCGGCAAACAGGGATTCATTAGCCACACACACTGGCCAACATACGATGAAAACAAAATCAACCCAGAAATAGAACAAACAGAAACACTAATGATACAAATTATTGACGATATAAACCACGTATTAAAACTTGCAAAAATAGACAAACCAACAAACATAACTTTTTTTGTTGCAGAAAACTGGAAGTATGACTTGTTTAAAAAAATTCAGGAATTGATTAAGGAAACAAGAGATATCAAACAAATCATGCAAAGCGTGACGGCAAACCACAAAGAACACGCAAAAGAAAGCGCAGGGCTTGTACAAAAAATTGTAAAAGATCCCAGCAAACTACCAGCGCATGTGAGTGTGCAAGATACAGAACATCAAAATTTAATCGATGCAACAAAATTCTTAAAAGAACATTTCAGATGTACAATCAATATTGTTAAAGAACAAGAAAGCAAAGAATCGAAAGCGAAACAAGCAATGCCGGGCAAGCCTGCGATATTGGTTGAATAACTCAAATAATCACTTGAGTTTTAGAACACGACTTAATACGTGCTACTAAGAGGAACAAGCTTTCCATCTCTAAACACCGAAATGCCATATTTAACTCCCTGCGGATCACCACGCTCATCAAAAACAAACGAGCCAATAACACCTTCATACGGAGGCATCTCATACAACCAATTCTTCATACACTCCGCATCAACTCCACACACACCCATAGCCTTGGCAACAACATACACACGATCATACGAAGAAGCAACACAAAACGCACAAAAGGGAATCTTTCCTGTTTGTTCCTCATACGCATCAAACAGCTTTTGTGCTTTCGCGCTACTCTCATCAACAACCCCTGCAGTACCGTAAATCACAATTCCCTCCAAAGCAACAGGATCATCTTCAGGACGAGCCGCCTCAAAACCACGATTACCAAACAACGGAGTAAGACCAAGCTCCTTCGCCTGTCGCGCAATTATAATGCCAGTCTTCCCTGAATCAACATTCAAAAAATACGCATCAGGAGCAGCCTGTTTCATCTTTGACAAGTACAGACGAAAATCAACCTCATCAATAGTATAACTCTCATCAGAAACAATAACTCCCCCTGCCTGTTCAACAAAACGAACAAAATCAGCTCTCAATGACTGCGCAAAATCATTCTGCGCACTTAAAATTGCAACATCTTTAACCTGCTGGCTGAACAAATAATCAACAAGATCTTTTGTATTATCAACAGGATTAGTCCTAAAAGCAAAATCGCCAGCATCACTAAACACACTGCCGGATGTAACTGCAGACATCAAAATAACCTTATTCTCCTCAGCAATCGCTGCAGCAGACATGCTTGTTCCTGTACAAGTAGAACCAAAAATTACATTCACGTTATCAACAGCAATTAGCTTTTGTGCAGAATTTGTTGCCTTTTTATTATCACAAGCGTCATCCTCCCAGATGACTTCGAGACGTTTGCCGTTTACTCCACCTGCCTCATTTATTTCACTAATTGCAATATCCAAGCCGATCCTTTCTTCCTGACCAATAACGGCCAGATTTCCTGACAATGCTGCGATTGCACCAACTTTGATTGTGTCCTCTTGAACAGACGAACAAGAAGCGACAAAAAATAACATCAAAATCGATACAGTAATCGTTTTCATAGTCACCGACCCTCTTCAGAATACTTGTCTGGACTGCTATATTAAATCTAGCCGTCGGAAAACGACGTTAAACGAAAGATTCAAAAAGAACGCACACAAATAAAACACCATGGAAAAAGAACTCAAAGAATACGGACTATCAGACAACGAAATCACAGTCTATCTGGCACTACTGAAAACAGGAACGAGCACTGCAAACAGAATCGCAAACTTGACAGGAATGAAGCGTAGCACAACATACGATGTTCTTCGATTACTTGTAGGCAAAGGCATAATAAGCACGCACATCAAATCAGAAACACACCGATTTGAATGCTCACCGCCAAAAAAACTCGTCGAACTACTCGAAGAGAAGAAAGAACTTATCGAACAAATCATTCCGCGCCTTGAAACATTACAGAAAAGCATCCCAAAGCAAAGCAGCATCAAATTCTTTGAAGGAAGAAAAGGAATCTGGAACATACTTGAAGACATATTCTCAACAGGACAAGACTTTATTTTTTACGGAAGCAGAAAAGAAGCACTCAACGCGTTAAAACATTATCCTGAAAATTTCAGCAAAAAACGAGCTTTAAAAGGCATGCGCGTCAGATCAATACTTGCAGAAGAAGACAGAAAAGACCCAACAATGCACTCAGCAGAAATACAAAAATATACAACAATAAAATATCTAAAATCATTCGACAAAATAGAAGCAAACACTTTCATCTACGGAGAAAAAGTCGCATTCATGAGCTCAGGAGAAGAATTATTAGGCATCGTTATTGACAGTCCTGCCGTATATAAACAACAAAAGAAACTGTTTGAAATTTTATGGAAAATTGCGGAAAAGTAAAAAGTGAGCGGACACGTCAAAGACTTACGCAAGTTTTTTAAACGCGTCTAGATTATGATTTCCTATGACTCAAGAAATGATACAAATACCAAAAGCAGAATATGAACGCTTAAAATCAAGAGTTCAAATTTTAGAAAAAATTGAATGGAAAATAGTAGGAGAGTTTAAGGAAGCACTCACAGATCTAAAAGCTGGAAAATTTATTGAGTGCTAGTTTTTTCAATATCACCATACAAATCATATGCGTACTTCTTGAAAGCTGGAAATAGAAATTTTATTTCATCAATTGTTTCCTGCTGATATTTTTTGTTGCTTACATTCACAAGAAGAACAACTTGAATTTCATCATAAACTAGAAAATAAATGCGTTTGCCTCCAATTTTCTTTTCTCTGAAGAAGGGATAACTCAATGGTCTACCAAACGTGTTGCCTTGTTTTAACTCATTGATGAACGTTTCTAACTCTTCCAGTTCAATTTTGTCAAGCGATTTCTCTGCTACCTTCTTGAACTTTGGTGATTTGAAAACTCTGAACATATCATCTTTTATACACATAAATAATATATAAAATATACTTTTAAGAAAAAAAAAAGCGAGCGGACACGCCCAACAATGAGCATACACTCACTAAAAAGCAACCTTACACACTTCTCCGTTCCGCGACCCAGAAGACATTGAGAACTCCAGTTAGCGCTGCTTCCTTCCGGACCTGACGCGATTCCTACAGCCACAATCCAACTGGACAGAACATCGTCGTCCTGCATAAGACTTTCCAGCAAGATGCATACCGCTTCTTGAGCTTCGATTCCAAGTAAAGCCCGTTCAAGGTTACAGGAGAGGGCTGGCCTCCCAATCTAGTCCGCTCAGTCATATTTCACAATTCAAGGTATTTAAAACTTCTGTTAATTCTCTTTTGTTGTCTTTTACGGGTGGCAAAAGGTTTATAAATGGGCTGTTTTGGATTATTTGCATGAGTGAAACATTAAAGTTAGCATCGTTACGAGAAGCTAAAGTTCGCCTTGCGACTCCTACAGATGCAGAAGCAATCGCGGAAATTTTCCAGCAAACATATGGAGACAGATACCCGTTTAAAGAATATTACGATCCAGAAAGATGGACTGCAATGCTTGCTGAGACTGGCGCAGTAAGTTTTGTAGCAGAATTTCAAAAAGAGATTGTTGGACACGGTGGTTTATATTTTTCTGACACAAATCCCGTAGAATTCAGACGAACTGCAATCAAACCAGGAGCGCGTGGAGAACGCACATCATACAAACTACTCAGACAAAGACAACTCCACGCGCTAAGCAAAGGACGCGCTGTGTTTACAAGCGAACTCGTAACATCACACATAGGGTCACAAAAAACATTAGAAAATGAAGGCTTTTTACCTGTTGGTATTCTGTTTGGCATATATGCTGACATGTTTGGCGTTGGACAAAAAGAAACAATTGTGCCCCATTATTGGGACCCATACGGAAAATTACGAAACGATGAAGAAAGAAGAATTTATGTTCCAGACAGTGCACGAGAACTTGTAGATTATGTATGCGCATCAATGCAATTACCTCGCGCAATATCAGAAGGAGATGCCTTGCCATCACGAGGAACAACACGCATTAACAGAAAGACAGACGTGATCAGTCACAGAGCATCCATTATTACTGAAAGTCCAGGAACACGAGGAGACTTAGAAGCACAACTAAGAACACAAACGGACATCCTTGAAAGAGAAGGTGCTACGTACATTCATGCAGATGTTAACCTACAACACGTCTGCGCACCCGACGTTATAAACGCACTAGAAGAATTTGGCTACTTTCCAGCAGCATACTTGCCTGCTTTTGAAGGAGGAGAAGCAACTACTGAGCGCGTAGATGTACTACGCATGACTAAAATAACTAACTCAATTGATGAGAAATTATTGAAGCTTACACCAAAAAGCCGAACTCTTGTAAACACTGTAGCTAAGCATAAAAATTTCCAATATGCTACTTAAGATAAATATACAAAAGAAAATTTTATAAATAAAACACTTTTTCTTCTTTCTATGAAAACAAATTATGTGAGCGGAAACTGTTTGGTTCACATAATTTGCATTATTTGGTAATACGTTCCCATCATTAGCTAACTTCTCAGGGAACGTAACACAAAACATGAGCAGTTGGCGGAGTGAAGAAAAATGGCAAAAAACGGAGTAACAGTACGAGAAGCAACACCAGAAGACGCAGAAGCAGTAGCAACAGTATTCAGAGCAACATACGGAGACAGATACCCATTTCCGCAGTTTTACGACCCTGCAGCACAACGAGAAATGATTGCGGCACACGGCATAGAAAGTTACGTTGCAGCGAACGCAGACGGGACAATAATCGGTCATGGCGCATTAATACTTCATGAATACAAACCAGCAGAATTTGGAAGAACCGCAGTACATCCAGACGCGAGAGGACTTGGCGTGTTTCACAAACTCATCAATCACAGACAAGCAGCAGGAGTTGATGAAGGACACAGATACTTCACAACAGAAGCAGTTACTGGAAGCATTGGCTCACAAACAGGACTAGGAAGCAACGGATTTGTCGGCGTAGGAGTAGAGGTAGCTAAATATGCAGATTTATTTGATGTTGGTACTGGAAAACCTTACAAAGAAAGCACTGTTGTCATGGTATGGGACCCGCACAGAACACTAGCACGGAGCGAGAGCAGAGCAGTTTACGCAGGATCAGCACGCAACCTAGTAGATCATACACGCGAGAAATTGCACGTTGCACGATATCATGGAACGCCTTACGGATTGCCAGAAGAAGGAGATTTCTCACTTACTTTTGGAGAAGTTGATTACGTAAGCAACAAAGTTGCTTTACAACTCCAAGGAGTTCCCAATAGATCTGAACTTGCAACATCACTGAGAAAAATAAATGAAAGACTACAAGACACTGGAATAAATTATATAGAATTAGACCTCAATGCAGAAGATCCCGTAACACCTGCAATCATGCGCGAATTTGAAGAAAACGGATTTTTCCCAGCAGCATTTATTCCGGGATATCTTGGCGAACGTGAGAATAGAAAAGATGTTATACGAATGACACGCTGCACAGGACCAACAGATGAAAGAAAAATACAACGAACACCAGAAAATCAAATTGTACTGGACATTGTGATGGCACATACAAACTGCCCATTGGAATATAGAATGAGGTAAGAAGTAGGATGTTAAAAGCTGGAGGTATGAGGTAATGAAAAAATATGATTATTATGAAGATGTAAGTTTTTTGATCGGCAAAACAGACAAAGAAGCAATCCTGCTATTAAAAAAACCAAGCGTGTTTAAAATTACAGGCAAAGACAACAGCAAAGCTGTCCTTGTTTCTACATTAATACACGGACACGAAATATGCGGGTTCCGAGCATTTCTGAAAGAAATTAATTCAAAACCTGAATATCCCCTAGACGTTTATTTTGCAGTCGGCAACGTCCAAGCAGCACAAATAGAACCCTTGTTTAGCAACAGATTAGTACCAGGCGGACAAAACTTCAACAGAACATGGATAAAGGAACCAAAAACAGAAATGGAACAATTAAGCTTTGAACTGTTTGAGTTCTATAAGACTTTACCACTTGTCGGAATACTTGATTTGCATTCATTCACTGCAACAGACACCCTACCACACGGCTTTTTACCTGACACAAAAGAAGAAACATTAAAACTTGCAAACAAACTCGCAAACTACGGATTTGTCACAGACAGCAACCTGGGAGCAATGATAGAACTAACAACAGACATAGCACCATCCCTCGTCATAGAATGTGGAACAAACGGAAGCAAAGAAGCAGACGAATACGCATTTGAAACATTACACAAATTTTTCAAATTAACGGGTGTTGAAGAAGGAAACGTTGAAGATGTAAACAAAGGAGTATTTGTTAACATGACAAACGTTAAAATCAAATCGGCTGTAACTGTTGTCTGGGCAGACGAAAAACAAGATGCGCAACTAACAATACGCTCAGACATTAGTAAATTGAATATTACTGAAGTCAAAGCTGGAGAGTTTTACGGCTGGGCAAATACCCTTGATTTGTTTGTAATTAAAAACAAAGACGGCTTGCAAAATGTTGAAGATTGGTTTGAGCTAAAGGATGGCAAAGTGTACATCAAACAAGACGTTGTGCCAAACTTAATGTCAGCAAACGAAAAAATTGCTAAAGAAAGCGGGTTTTATTTTTTTAAGCGATGGGAAAAATAAAAAAGAAAAAAAAAGAAAAAAGATTATTCTTTGGGCAAGCCAACAAGAAGCATGGCATCACCAGAACCCACATCAATGTACTCCCATGCTGCACGTTCTTCATCAGTTCTGGGCTTCGGAGTTTCATCCTGCCCATACTGCTCGTTTAGGATCTTGTATGCTTGCTCGTACGTTGTCTGGTTCAAGTAGTCCGTAAGGGTATCCTGCAGTGTATGATGCTTTAAAGCAGTCTGCTATTTCTTCAACATCGTTAATTGTTGCTCTTCGTAGTTTCCATTTTGTCATGTTTTTGTATTTCAAGCGATTTATTTTTAAAGCTTCTGGCAGGTTTGACGTAAATTTTATATATTTTGACAATATTTTGTCATTTATGACATCAATAGCGCAACAAGTTTGGAGTGTAATTGAAAAGGATGTAATTATCAAACGTGCAATAGAAAGAGGCGTTGTAAGCTCAAAAAACCTAGCTGTATATCTGTCTAAAAAAGGAGTGCATGCTAGTTCTGATGCAATAATTAGTGCAATACGCCGTTATAACCCGTCAAAGACTGATGCTGCGTTTGAAAAGGCGAGAAAAGTCATTGGCAAGTCTGAAGATATTCGTATTACAACAAATATTATTGAGATTGCAGTTGAGAAAACAGAGCAAACACAACAACTGTTGCAAAAAGCAATTTCGCTTGTTGATTATAATAAGGGCGATGTTTTGTTAATGATTCAAGGAGAGAAATCTATTAAGGTGATTATTAATGATAAAAATAAAGAAAAAATAATGAATTTGTTTTCTAAAAAATCAATTATTCATATAGAAAAAGATCTTGCAGAAATCAATATTCAACTTTCAGATGAAGCAGTCAAAACTCCGGGCATTGTTGCAACACTTACAACAGAATTAATGGTTAATAATATTCCCATGTTTGAGATTATGAGTTGTGTTCCTGAGTTGTTGTTGTTTGTTAAGAAAAAAGATGTTGTAAAAGCGTATGAGCTTTTGTTTAAATTGTGCGGGCAGTAAGATTTATTTTCGAAAATATAACAGGAAACTTTTATATATTACTTGCTAAATCAAAAAGAACATGTTATCTAACGCTGAAAAACAAAACAATGTTCTTCTATCCAGTGTTAGCTTTAATTTTAACTTTTTTGAATAGTTCTGTCGTGCTTTTACGGCAGTTGTGGTTAAGAAATAGATAGAAGAATGGAGGACGAAAATGAAACAAACCGAGGTTAAAGCAGGATCTGCTGGTTGCCTTTTCTGTTAGTGCAATCAGATTAGCAGGGTGGTCGCAATGACCAATTTAACAGAATTAACAGTAGCTCAGTTAAAAGAGCGAATTAGAGAAAAAGGTTGGCGTATTTGGGAGTTGCCTCCTAAAGATGAACGTCCTAAACCAATGATGGATTTGGCAATTACTGTTTGTCATTCTATTTGTGAAGCTGCGTTTGAAAAACCGTTTCCCTACGAGGGTATTGATGGGAGAAACCGTGAAGCAGATAGCACGATGATTTTCTCGCGAGACGGAACAGGTTTTGTTGCGTATACTGTGAATAATCGTGTTGATCTTGAGGATGGAACTTGTGTGAATTATATGAACACAGCAATGATTGTTCCAAGCGAGCGCGGAAATGGCCTGTATGATTTGCTGAATGCATTGCGCGCAAAAGTAATTCTTGATGCTGAAGTGTTGATTACAAGAACGCAAAATCCTCGTGTGTTTGCAGGAATGAGGCGTTTGTGTGATGCAAGGGGATATAAGTTACACCATGGTGCAGCATATTCTTCGCGCGCTAGAAAACTCGTCAATGGTGTTGCTGCAAGAATGGAACACCCTGAAACAGATGAATATCTTGTTCAGCGTGGTGTTTATTTGGGCAGGGAATTAAAGTAGAAGTTGACAGCAAAGTGGTAGGCACAGGAGCAGTTGTCTTTACCGATAACGGAAGACGAGCAGAACTTGGAAGAGCATGCATTCATCCAGATTATCGCGGATTACGAAACGGAAACGGAAAAGGCGCATTTAGCGAACTCATTGCAGAAAGAATTACTCACGCACTAGAACAAGGAGCACAAATAGTACACTCAACAGGCGTCACATCACACCCAAAAACACAAGCAGGATTAGAAGAAAATGAATGCAGAGCACTTGCACTTGAACAAGGAAAATACGCTGTTCTTTACGATCCCGAAAATGGGCAACGAGAAACGAGCTTAGAAATGGTATCCTTAGCAAGCCCAGTATTGAAAAGAAGAGGGCTTGTTACAATTCCAGAAGATGCAATAACACTTGTTGAATACATTATTGGGAGTGCAAATGCGCCGATTGAAATAAGAACACCTTCAGGAGTTTATCATGGGGCAGCAATCACTGCAAGCTACGATCCCATATCACAACATACCTTATTTTTTGTAGTTCCAGGAAACAAACCACTTACTGAAATCCTGACACGAATAAATAGCGCTGTTGCAAAAGATACTTATGTGCAAGTCAAAATTTCAGCAGTAGAAGGAGTAGCAGCGCCAATACACCATGCACTTGCAGAGCTAGGATTCAAAGCAACAGGCTTTCTTCCCGGCTGGATTAAACGCGGACCATTCATAGACGATGCGTTAGTTATGGAACGAACAAATGTTGGTCTTGACGCAGGAAAAATACACTTACTGGGCAGCGCGCGAGAACTTGCACGAAAAGCAGGATACAATATTGTACAGTATGCGAATGGGACAAAACCTGAATTGTCACGAGCATAAATAAATTTATACTCATTCATCTTTCTGGCTTTTGTGAAACCCACATTACACTTTATAGGAACAGGAACACCAGAAACAAGAGGACAGCTAAACGAAGGAGGATTCATTCTACAAACAAATTATGCCTTGCTGTGGATAGACCCGGGACCAGGAACAAGCCAATGCAAACTAAAATTACGACAACCAGATGCTTGCATTGTAACTTCTCATGAACGCGGACATGATGCAGACTTAATTAACGCAAAAGAAAATGTCACTGAAAGCAAAAAAGTTGCAAGCGTAGAATTAATCAAAAAAGAATCAGGCTGGAAGATCAAAACACCAGATGGAACAATCAGCTACATTACTGGAAAAATAAAACTCATTGATACGAAACAATACGCTGCAGATACCATCATCTTTTTTGCACACGGACAAGAAGAAGAAATAATAACAAAATTAAAACCAAAACTCACCATACTAACAGGTCATACAAAAGAACTTCTCAAACGAGGACCGCTGTATTTCGCAAGAGAACTACAGAAAAAAACAAAAGTACAAACAATAGCTGCACAAGACAATACAACTGTTGATTTGAACACGTACTCTGGAACTGCGGAACAAAAAGGGCTTGCAAAATTTGGCTAAATCAACGTAAGCAAAAAACCAAGCAAACAACCAACAGTCAAAAAAGGCATTGCAGGATAAAACCTATCTTTCTCACCAATATATAACAAGAACAACAAGCCGGCAGAAGCACCAACTGTAACTAACACTGCATCAAAAAAACCAGTAGCGGCAAGAACAGCCCCAGAAAAAAACAATGGAAACGCAATATCGCCACCACCAAGCACTGCAATTCTTACTTTTTTTGAAATTGTTTTTACACCTTTCTTCGGACGCTTAATACGCTCATAAGGAATCAACAAACCAGCAAACAAACCAGACTTTGTCTGAAACTTTGCAAGTTTAACCATATGCTTACTCTTCCAAACAGCATACGCATCATACAAAGAAACACCCAAAAGGAGAATAAATGCGTACAAAACATTCAGCATCGGAACAAAAATAGCAGCAAGACCACCATACAAAAACAACTCCGAAGCATTATGCACCCACACATTCGGACGAAAAACCTTCCAGAAAGCGATCACGAAAGCCAAAACAAATGCAATCACATCTCCAAAAAACGCAGCAAATGCAAACCACAAACACAACAAGGCAGCAAGAAAAAACCAAGCTTTCCAAACAAACATTTTCTTAAAATGCATAATAACAAAAATAAGCCCAGTACCAAGTAAAATTGCAGCAAGCAAATACCACACACTCATCTGCGGCTCAACATCAGGACGCTCAAACTGAACACCCGCAACCTCAGGCAATGCCACCCACTCTTCACCAACAGCAACAGGCAAATATGCGCTAACTATCACCAAACCAAACAATTGAGCAAGCAAAAACAAACCAAACAAAAAATAAGATACACGCAAAGAATGTTTCATTGAACCAAGAAGAACAAACGTTTTTATAAAGCTACTGGTACAAATAACTCATGAAACTCGTACACAACATAACAATCACTGTTTTCGTAAAACCAGAAGAAGACAAAGAAGAAATAAAAAAAAGACTCATTGAACTGATTCCGTTTGACCTTGCTGAACAAAAAATCAAAATAGAAGAACAAACAGCACAAGGATTCAACGAACGCAAAATAAAAATATACACCGTGCACCTGAAAAAAACAACACACACAAAACAATTTCTGAAAAATTTTCTTAACTTGTTAAACGAAGAACAAAAAAAACTATTAATTGCACAAAAAGAAAGCAGACTAGACGAAGAATGCAATTTCTTCATACGCATCGAAAAAGAAGCTTTGGCAGAAAAACAAAAAATCCAATTAACAGAAGGAGGAAATTGTTATCATATCAGGCTCAGCGTAGCTGCATTTCCAAAAACAAGAGAAAATGCGCTTAAAATAGTTGATAACTTATTCAGCTAAGCACTATTAAGAAGAATACTCAACCCCGAAAAAAAGAATCAATGTAAAACATCCGTATTTTTTTACTTTTGAGTTCATTCTTCAATGTACTAAAAATACATACTGTACATTTATAAAAAGAAACTATTTCTAAACTAGCATGGATCGCGCAGAACATGCAGTACTCGTTCTTGTTATTGCGGTAGCAATTATTGGAATAGGCATAGCAATCACAAGCGAACCAAACAAAACATCAATCACACAATTCATTAACACTCAAGAACTCCAAATTCCCAGCACATACACAATACCAGAAACAACATGCACATGCCGCGTACACACCAGCATCCTCTACCAATGTTCATCAGAACTGTCGCACTTATTCAACGTTGCAAACCAACAATTTGCCAGCACGACTTGCCCAGATAATTGTCAACAGTGGTGTGAACAAACATGGAAGGAACAAACAACAAACGAAGCAAAAGACTACCAACAACACATCAAATCATTCTATGGCACCTATGGAAAACAAAATTGCCCGTTATTGGTAAACGTAACAACCATACAAGGAACCTGCCAATAAATTTATATACAATTAAATCAACAAAATTCAAAAAGAGTTGAAAATGGAATTCACAGAAAAAGCAACATTAGGAGTAATACTAATCGTAGCTATCGTAAGCGCTATATTCTTATTCACAACAAAAGCAGACATAGGAGAAGCAAAAAGAAGTATTGGTTACGATCAATTCCAAAAATCAAATTATCAGCTTCCACCACAAGAAACAACATATCAAAAAACAACTTACACTTCAGACTCAGATTACCATATTGATTCTACTGCTGACAAATCAACCAAGCGTTTTGACTACAAATCGAAAACAGAACAAGAAACAGGAATATATTATATCGACAACACAAAACAAACAAACGGCGGACAAGAATGCGTATGCTCCTATGCAGTTGTACCTGTATTCCACGATTGTCCGAACACCGGAGGAAAATCCTTAACTCTAGAACCTGACCCAGGAAACATCATGAAAACAAATTATCCGCCACCATCAGCGTGCATGGCACAGTGTAATGACAAAAAATCATCTGATGATAGCAAACTTGATGGAAATTGCTACACTCATTGTCAAAAAAGACTTGCAGAAGTAGTAAACAATAGAGGAGAGTATGACCGAGTAATAAATAATTGGGATTGGAATATGAATTCTTTAAAAGATGCTGCCAGCAAGTCTAATACAGATATCACTAGCTGCAAAGATTATCCATTACGCGGCAGTTTCCAGCGAGCAAAAAAAGACAACAAACAATGGTATGTTTACCCTCTTTGCGGTAGCCCTTGCGGAGACAGCCAAAGCACTGCAGTAACAACATAGTTCAAGAATTTACTTCTCAAATAAAAATCCCAACCACTGCAAGCAGCGGAGTATCATAACAAATCAAGTAACAAAAAACATATAAACACCTACTTCTCAGCAAAAGCATAATGGCAAAAAAGAGAATCATTAAAAAAGGAAAATTACAATACACCCCACTCAAAGGAAGCTTTCTTGCCACAAGCATAATAGGCTTTTTGTTCAGCGCAATACTCCTGCCAAAATACTCGATAACATGGGCATTCACCTTTGCAATCGTATTCGTACTAATGTTTATTGCAAGCATGATAAGCATGAACAGAGCAGAACCGGAGTTATAAAATGAAAAAAACATTATTAATACTGTTAATTTTAGGAATAATTATAGCATGCGGAGAAAAAGAAATCCCGCCAGCACAAGAAGATCTTGTTGAACTGGAAGAAATAACAACACCAGAACAAATAACAACAGAAACACCCACAGAATCAGAACAAAAAGAAAAATCAGAGCAGGAAGAACCAAAACAAAAAGAAGAAATACCACAAGAAACCCAAACAGAAATAATCATAGAACAAACAAAAGAAATAACGCCAGTTATAAAAGACCTACTTAAACGCACAGAAGAAAAACTTACAAGTATGCAATACCTTTACGGAGGAACAGAAACATCTAATTTATTTTTAGACACTTATCAAGTCAGAGGAAACAAAATAAAAATCAAAAAATATGAATCAGATAGATACGTACGTGAGGGAGAATTTGACACGCAATATATCCACGAAGGAATAGCCTGCTGCGAAAAACTCAGCAGATGCAAAAGTCACAACACGGACAACACCAACAAAAAATTTGAATTAGGAGAAATCTACACTCCAAAAACACCAACAGACTGGATAAAAGAAATAACAAACGATGCAAAAGTATTAGGACAAGAAGTATTTGACGAACGAAGCGTCACACACATAAAATACGCTAACAATGGACGAACAACAGAAATGTGGCTCGACAACAGCTACGGAGCACCACACAAAGTAACAGTAACAGATAGCAATGATAACTTAATTACTTACCGATTCAACGATCTAACATTCAACAGCCTCAAAGACAAAGACTTTGAAGCACCATGCAAAAACTTCGAAGCATACGTACCAAGCGAACCACCAGAAAACAGAAGCGCCAGTATTTAGTAAACTTAAATTAAAAAAATCATAACCCTAAAAAAAAGGTGAAAAATGCACATGACAGAAAAAATCATACTCGGAGCAGTACTACTAGTAGCAGTACTCGGACTCGCATTTATTTTCACAACAAACGCAAATATAGGACAAGCAGCATTCGAAAAACAAATATGGTCTGCTGATAAGGTCCAATACACACAACAAACATCTATCACAGACAAAGAAGCAGAAGAAAGGGAAAGAAAAAACAAAGAACGTAAAGAAATAAAAGAACGATTTATAAAAGATGCTAAGGCAAAAGGACTTGAAGTGGTAGATACTTGTACTGCTGATTGTAGAATGGGGATGTGTGCTTTGCGCGCGATAGACAATAAAGGAACTATTGTTAAACGCTTAAATGGTCGCTGCTCAAAAGATTGTAACTGTAATATACTTGTTTAATCCGATTAACACTTAAAAAAACATCAAAACAATTCTTTTTTCTTTTCCTCAATAATACCAGGAGCACTACCACCATGCCAAGAAAACCTTGGACGAACTCTCATAGGATAAACACGCTCATTCACATCATCAATAGCCAAACACGCACCAGGAATTCTTGGCAAATCCTCCAACGCCTGATCAAGACCAGCACGCAAATAACTCTGCATCAAATTACCCAACGCATCAGTATCAATCTTAGCCGTAAGCCTATGAGACAAAATAACATCAGACTGAGTCATCGCATCAGTATGAATCTTACCAGGCTGCTGCGTAGCTAAAACCAATGCAATGCCGGGTTGACGACCTTCTCTTAATAGTGTGATTAATGCGTTTGAACTTGTTGTCTTGCCTTCTGACGGAATGAATTCATGCGCTTCATCCAACATCAACCAACACATCGGCATATCTGATGTAACTTGCTCTTCTTCCAAAATATAATGAGTTGCTTTTTGAACAGAAGCAAACTCTTCTTCTTTTCTTGCCTTCATACGCTCTGTAAACAATTTCATACTCACCAAACCAGTCACCAAATGCTTAATACGCCACCCATTCGGCATCACCGCATAAGCACTCAAATCAAGAACAGTAATTTGCCCTGGCTTTGCCAGATCTTTGACAGGTGTTGCTTTTATCGAGAAAAGACCCCATTGCTCAACAGTCATAAACCTGCTTTTTGCAGCGTTTTTTACTGTTAATTTTTCTATTTCATCTGCCTCAATTGACTTAATAATATCAGATATACTGTATTGCTTTCCTGTTTTCTGCAACAAAGTAATAATTCTCTCAATAAAAATTGCCAGTGGATCTGAAAACTGAAGCTCGAAAGTTGTATTCCAATCCTCTGGCGAGAGTTCTGCGGGGTTAAGCGCAAATGGAACATCCGTAGGAATGCCCTGTTCTTTCCACTTATCAAAAAAACCAATAGGAGTATAAATTTTCACATCAATTGCTTTACCAGACAGACCCCATTCTTTCAAAAGCGCCGAATCCTTATTGTTCGGATATTTCATCGTCCAATAAATACCCATCGTATCAAACAAAATAACACACAATTTTTTTCTTAATTCTTCTTGAAGTGTAGCAATACCCTCTGCGATAACCCCTAAACTATACGACTTGCCTGAACCTCTCTTGCCAGCAACAAACACTACATGCGCTTTATTCAAATCCAAATAAACAGGTTGAGAAAGTGCAGTAACAGCACCCATCTTTACATAATGCTTACCCAATAGAACAGCTCCATTATTACCAAACTTCTCCTGCTCAGCCTTACTCCTTCCAAGAATAACTTCGTACACCATCTTTTTAGTTCACAGTTAACAGTATGAAGTAAACAGTAAGAAAGAAGTATAAAAAAGTATGCAGCGAAATGTTTAAATAAAAGAAAAGACTCAAGTTACACAAAAGAGGTATAATAAGAGGTAAAAAATGCACATGACAGAAAAAATCATACTCGGAGCAGTACTACTAGTAGCAGTACTAGGAATAGCATTCATATTTACAGCAAATGCAAATGTAGGACAAGCGGCATGGAAATTCCCGAAATACACCTCCCCCCCCCTAATTTACAGCAAGAGCAGTTAGCATCAATTACACAAAAAAATGCACAAGTGGAAATAACAAGTCAAGCAAAAAGCGCGGACTACGTTGAAAAAGAATATCAAGGAGAATCTGAAATGTTTGATAAAAACGGTCAGTCATATCTTATATCTATCCCGCGTGAAGGACAAACCAGTAAATTCCCGCGTGAAGAACCAACAATTGTTTCTAGCCAATACTTTACAGAAGACCCTTGTAACAGCAAAAAAACATGTGATGGAACAAAATGCGAAGGAAAACATATAACCATAAAAAAATATAGCGATGGAAAAGAAACAAGAAGCGTACAAACTTTTAAAGGATACTGTAGCAAGTATGCATATACTCGCAGCTTTGACCGGGAATACCTGGGCAGTTGCACTTGTGTTACTCCAGTTGAGCATACGACTTAACACTCGGACAGTTCGCTAGTTCAGTAAAGCGTGTTTTAAAAAAAATGCGCATTATTTTTTTATTAAATTTTCATAATCATGCGCCTGCTGCCACAAGCCAACAATATTATCTTCTGTATCCTTGAAGATAAGAAATTTACCTGCTCTGACATCAGTTGTTGGCGTGATGATAGTACCGCCTGATTGCTTAATTTTTTGTTCATATGATTCAATGCTTTTTACAAAGAAATAAGAAATAGGTCCTACATTAACTGGTGTTTGTTTGAACTTTTCACGCTCTTCTCTGCTAATAAGACCTGCCCTTGAATCCTCTCCTTCATCAAGCATTACATAGTCCATAGGAATGGGAAGTTTTTTTCCAGACCAATGAAAGACTTGCTCATAGAAGCTTTGTGCTCTCTGTATATTGTCAACAGGGATTTCTAAGTGAACATAGGGATTTATTTGCTTTTTCATTCTATTAACACCATCTCACCATTCTGCACTTGGAAAATTCTTTCCAGTTTATCACAAAAATTTATAAAGCAATCAAACTTAGTTCAGCATATGACAACAATAACAATACAAAAAGAAAAACTAAGCAAAGTCCTTGAAGACGTAGAAGTTCTAATACAAGACGTAAGTGAACTTGTAGATCAAAATATGCTTGTTAAGCAAAGAATTGCAAATATACAAAAAAGTCCCGAAGCATATAAAACGGAAGAAGAATTAGACACCTATTTGAAAAAAAGAGGAGTCAACATTGAATGAATGGAACATAAAAAATCACCCTGCCTTTTTCAAAGACCTTGACAAATTAGACACCAAAATTCTAGAGATATTTTACAAAAAGAAAGAAAAAATTAAAGAAAACCCTGTGCGTATCAAACATCTGAGCGGAGGAACAAACTGTTACCGAGAAGCAATAACTGATAATATCAGACTCATTTATTATGTCGAGAAAAACACCATCTGGCTCCTCACAATAGGACCGCATGATGAATCATATAATACTTATTTGAAAAGATTGCATAAATTAAGAGAAAAATTACAATGATGAATTAAGTTCTTCTTTATTTTTTCTTTAACTCATCATAATCAGAAGCTTGTTGCTACAAGCCAATAATATTATCTTCTGTGTCCTTGAAAATAAGAAATTTGCCTGCTCTTACGTCAGTTGTTGGCGCGATGATGGTACCGCTTGCTTGATTTTTTGTTCGTATGCTTCTATGTTTTTTACAAACAAATAACTAATGGGGCCAATATTCAGTGATGTTTGCTTGAACTCTTTTCTCTCTTCTCTACTTATTAGGCCTGCTCTTGACTCCTCGCATTCATCAAGCATAACATAGTCCATAGGAATCGGAAGTTTCTTGCCTCTCCAATGAAATACTATCTCGTAAAAGCTTTGCGCCCGTTGCATGTTATCAACAGGAATTTCAAGATGAACATAGGCGGTTATTTTCTTTTTCATTGTATCAACACCATCTTTCCATTTCGCACTTGGAAAATTCTTTCCAGTTTATTAGATGATCCTTTTTCATTAATTGAAACAATTCCTGCAGCGCCTTCAAAGTTTTGCACTTTGTACATTGCTTTACTGATTTTTTTAGGGTCATCAGAACCTGCAATCTTGATAGCTTCTGCTAAGACCATCACTCCATCGTAGCCGAGAGCGGTGAAAATTAACAACTCTGGTTCTTTGTTGTATTTTTGTTTGTACTTTTCAGCTAATAATTTATATTGTAGAGCATCCTGTACAAACAATTGCGTTGTATACACACCTTCACTTTCTCTTGGAATGATATTAATTACATCTTCGGTGAATCCATCTCCTGTTGTCACGATGCCATCAAAACCAACTTCATACACTTGTTTGAAAAACTTATCCCAATTCGCGGCAACAGGAGCATATAATGAGTCAGCTCCTTTTGCTTTCAAAATAATAGAACGGAAATCAGTTTCATCAATCGCAGCGCTTTCTTTAATAGTTATTTGTCCACCCAAGTCTTTAAATCGCTTTTCGAAACTCAAACTTATAAGCTGAGACCAATCATCTTCATGATACACAATTGCGGCTGTTTTAACATTTTGCTTAATCAAAAACTCAGCCATTTCTCTGCCAGCCGCTTCTGTCTGAAAACCGATACTAAACACATGATTTCCTACCTTCTCTATTTCTTCATTTGCATCCCATAATACAATCAATGGACGTTCATTTGTTTCAAAAACAGTACTTGTTGCTTTTGCAGTATTCCACACACCAACTAAACCAGCAGATACATCATCAACTTCAATTAACTTCTGAGCTACTGTAGTTGCTTTGACTAAATTAAATTGATCATCTTCATAAATAATCTTGATCTGCTTCCCAAGGATGCCACCATTTGCGTTCAATTCATCAGTTGCCAACACGATACCTTCACGCATCGCATCAGCAATAAAAGAAATATCAGAACCAGTCAAAAACAAACTTGCACCAATCTTTATTTCATCATCTGCTGTTACTGCAGCCGTTATACTTCTATCACTCACACAACCTGCCAATACAAGCATAGCTAACGCTAACAATATCAATAGTTTTTTCATAGTCACCACCCGAAATATTATAAAATTCTAATAGGCGCACGTATTAATAACTGTTAGTTGTCGTTTTTCCGACAACAAATTTAAATAGAGGGGATGCTGCACATCTTACATGAACACCGAAAACGTACTCAAAGACCTTGGATTATCAGATGGAGAAACAAAAGTTTATCTTGCACTTTTGAAAATTGGCACTTCAACTGTTGCACAGCTTAAAGAAGAATCGCGCCTACACAGAACAACTATCTACGATTTTATTGAAAAACTCCTGAATAAAGGACTTGTTAGTTATGTTATCAAAGGGGGCGTTAAATATTTCTCGGCAGCACCGCCAAAACAACTCTTTGACCTTCTCAAAGAAAAACAGGAAAATTTGCAAACCGTTCTTCCAGAACTTACCAAGCTTGCAAATTTTGAAAAACCAGACGTTAAGGTAGAAGTTTACAAAGGAACAGACGGATTCAAAACCGTTGCAAACGACATGCTGCGCAGAAAAGGAGAACTCCTCTCCATAGGAATAGACGAATCAAAATTCAAAGAACGCTTCCCATACATCATGGAACAAATATTCAAAAAAGAACAAGAACTTGGAATGACAGAACGAAATCTTGCAGCAAAAGGAACGCAATTCATATATCCATACCCAAACCTGCACTACAAATACATGCCCAAAGAATTCTTCAGTCCAACACCCATGATCATTTATGATAATAAAATTGGTATTTTTCTCTGGGAAGCAAACACACAGTTACTTATAGAAAACAAAGAACTCGCAAATGCGTGGAAGAAATACTTTGAATACTTCTGGAAAAAGGCAGATAAGACGGCGTAGTCATAATCGTTTCATCGGCGGCCGCTTTGACTTCACCTCAAAAAAAACGTACACAACTTTTAAATAAAGAAAAACGCACTATTCCCCAACCTGAAGGTCGGGGTATTTTATCGTGCGTTTTTCTACTTGCAAAGTTCGCCCTAAAGGGCGGGGTATTAAACCCCAGTGCAAAGTCCTGCGAACTTTGCAATAACAAATTCGGAACAAAGAAGAAAACAAAAATGGTAAAAAAAGCATCCACAGAAAATATTGTTCTCATAGCAGTACTTGTTATCGGCGTAATTGCCGTTTACTTTCTGTTTTCAGGCGCAAACACTGGAAAAGCGTACAGCACAGGTTTAAACATATTAACAAAAATACCACAAGCAGAAACTAAATATGGAGAACTGCCATATTATAATGACGATGCTTCGCGAAAAAGAACACAAAGTATAAAAAATGATTTTAGCATAATTAACCCAATAGAAAATTTTCCAGAAGGCATTAGCTTTCTTAGAATAGTAAGCACGACAAGTGATTGCTCAGAAGCTTGCAATGAGAAAGGATGTACTCGTATTGAACAAGGAACCACTAGAGCAAAAACTGGAAAATACTGGAGAGCTAAAGTCACTTACCGAGGCGGAGAGTGTCGTTCAGCTGCTCGTTGTTATTGTGAAGGCGGAGAAATGATAGAAAGAACATTCGAGGAAGTCCAACCATAAAAACCAAAAAAAAATATAATTCAGATTACAATTCTGCTGCTGTTACAATATTCAACCTTGAAGAACCTTTTACATGGTTATCCATTGCAACAATATGCTTAAGAGAAGTTCTTTCTGCAACTGACAAAAGCTCCTTATCAATAACACCATCAAAAACAACAGCATACACCCCCGTATTCAAAGATTTCAAAGTCGACGTGAGCTCAGTAAAAGGAACCTTGCCAAGAACATTCAACTTTTCATCAAGAACATAAGCTCCCCTTGTACCAACCAAACTTTCAAGCATCTCACCAAGCTTTTTCTTTTCATCAACTGATAACGATACACTTGAAGCTTGAGGACTTGGCGCAGAACGCTGCAGTCTTTGCAACGGCCTTAGAGGGGCACCCTGTCTGATGCTTGAGCTGTTTGGACGCATAATCACTGGCTTACGAATAGACTGAGATGTGTCAATATTACCAAGCTCAAGTTTTGCCTGCTCTACAGTAATACGACTTCGCAATGCCTTATGAATCTCCTTCTTAGAAAGCTCTTCAACTTCCTTACCATCAGGAGCTTTGGTTACAAAATCAACTTCTGCAACATTAAACAGATCACGCAAAATCAAATTACCACCCCTGTCACCATCAACAAAAGCAACAATTTGTTTTTGCTTGCTTAATTCAATAATTGTTTGCGGAACAGACGTGCCATTCATTGCAATAACATTCTTGAAACCATGCTTCAACAACACCAAAACATCTGCACGCCCCTCAACTAAAATTATTTCCTCTGAGTCATCAATTCCAGGACCTGCAGGAAGTCTTTCTTTACCATACTCTGTTACCTCCATAACTCTCACTGAATGAGCAACTTCCTCTGCAAGCTCCTGAGAATCAGGCATTACCTGATCCATCATATTACGAAGCAAGGCTTTTGCACGATCAATAACAAAGTTACGCTTACTAATCCTAACATCCTCAATATTCTGCACTTTTACTTTTGCATTACAAGGACCAATACGCTGAATAATTTCCAACGCTGCAGCAACAATCGCTGTTTCTGCTTTATCAAGAGAACTCGGAATGATAATCTGGCCAATACTCTTGCCACCCCTTGTGTCAATATTTACTTCAATCCTACCAATTCTACCTGAGCGCTGCAGTTCACGAAGCTCAAGGTCTTCGCCAAGCAAACCTTCTGTCTGACCAAAAATTGCGCCAATAACATCAGGCCTGTCAACAACACCCTCAATTTCAATCGTTGCGTTTACTATATATTTTGATGAAACTGGACTTATTTTTCCCATTTTAAACCTCCACCCACGAAGAAAGAACACATACTATCACATTACTAAACTAAAACATCAGGAAAATTTCCTGGTTGCGATACAGTATAAATATGATACATGTTGTTCCAACGTGAATACTTATTGATTTTGAATAAGGCCTGTAGCCCCGAACACTAACCCCCAAAAATCATCGCTTGGTAATCCGTCGCTCTGTTGGGTACTCTCATGCAGGGCATAAAACGACCTTAACAAACCTCAACACTTTCAAGTTTATAAATGTTTCCATTTCTTCACAGTAGTAACAAATCGACTAGTCTAAAAGAACTTTAGGTAATTTACCTGCACTTAGTTTTCTTGTGTTTATTTGAAGTTCGAAATCCCCAAAGTCATCGCCAAAAAACACTTCCAACTTTCTTACAAGCTCAACTAAATGGTCATAGGATGTTGCAAATAGAGTCATTTCAAAATCAAATGCGCCCAATGTATTAAAGGTTCTCCCATAACCTACATCAGAATAAAGCAACTGTCTTAATTTTAGCAAGTATTTCTTTGAATTATTTACTCGAATCAACAAATTACACCAAAACTGAGTGTTTACTTTTTTCGCATCAACACTTATTGTAAAAAGACTAATTAAACCTGCTAATTCCCATGCTTTAATTTTCTGACGAACCCCCTCAATAGAAAAACCAGACTGTTTTGCAAGACTTAACAAAGACGCAGACGCATCCCCAGATAACGCAAAAAGCAACACCTTATCTTTTTTTGAAAGCAGAACATTCGTTTGGTTTTTTATTGTTGAAAGTCTGCGACTGTACGATTCTTTTTTAATCGTGCCTAGCCTAACGAATACCTGCTTCTCTAAAACATTTCCAGCACAAACAAATTCAAATTCGTTTAATATATTTTCGAACTCTACAGGAGTTTTTGTAATAATCACTAAACGCAAAGTATATTTTGGAAATGTCTCTCCTGCCCAAACAACATTTGGTTGTTTCTCAACAAAGCTTACAAGCTCCTTTTTAATCTTCAAATATTGAAATATTTTAAGATACACTAAATACTCTGTGTATCCCAACGCGTTGTAATTTAACACCAATTTATGCCCTGTAATCAAGTTAGACTTTAACAACTGCCCATGATGATACGCCACCATATGCCTTGGTTTTTTCAACAATTTAGCAAGCTCCGTATCAGACCTTCTACAATTTTCAGACAATGCCTCGAGAATCTCTTGCCTTAACTTCTCCATACTTCTTTATTTTTCTTCTTATTATATAAATCTTTTGAAATTTGAGCAGTTTAACATGAAAATATTATTAAAAGATTGTTTTTAAGGTGTAATAAAGCATAAATATTAAATGCAAGGAGTGATAAAATGGCAGGAACATTAATAGACCAAATAGATGATGTGCGATTGACAGTATTAGAGAATGAAAGACTATTTACTTCAGATACAATACACCCAACAGTCAGAGAAAAATATGAACAGAATGGCTATGACCAACAGCCAAAAAGCAAAGCTGAGCGAGATGAACGAGGATTAAAAGGTGGATGGAATGGGTTGAACAGTTCATTCACTGAATTAAAATTAGATACTTCTTCAGGAAGACGTGTTTTAGTTGCAACTATTGCTCCAACACGCTATTTAGTTGGAGAAGCTATGCGAGCTGTTGTTGCTAACATGAAAAACCAAGGTTACAGTCCAGACGAAATTGCAAAATATGCTTCAAACGCAAGCCCTAACATGGCAAACGTATCTGTAGTCTGCCCAGTTAAACATAACGGAGAACATCACTTACTCGCACAAATAAAAGGAGCAGATAATCTCGGTGGCGGAGAAATACACACAGGTTTAGTTGCAGGAAACGTCGACGTCAAATTTTTAGCGAGACACAACGGACAGTTAGTATACACCAACCCATTAGCATCTGCATTACAAAGAGAAGCACTAGAAGAAATGGGATTATCACTAAAACAAATTGGTTATACAGGTTTTGACCACTTAGTAGATGAACGCATAACAGGGCAAGTAAACTTAGCCGCCGTTGCACAAGGCATCGAACTCGAAACAGTACTCCACGCATACGATGCACACGCAAAAAAAGTTTTTGAAGGAGGAAAAACACCAGAAGTACAAGGACTAACTGCTTTACCAATGCAAGGACTAACACTCGTGCCATTAGAAGGCGGAAGATTCGCACTTGATGATATTGTATGGTATTTGCCAACAAAAGATGGTTTGAAAGAACAAAAAGATAGGAGAACTGTTAGACCCTACACCGAAGCAACACTAGCATATATTGCAGATCCAGACAACAAAAAACACTTGCTAGAAAAAGCAGGATTTTAATTTTTTATTTTTAATAAAATTTTTTTGTTAAATAGATGAAAAACTGAAAATGACCAACATAAAGAAAAACGCGTTTGATTTCGATGGCACACTAGTAGATAGTATGCCTTAAAAGCAAGAGCAAAAATAGGAATGTCCCAATACAATTCAAACCGGAAAGAGAACCAGACATAAGATTCAAAACCATTAAAAGCATAACAGAACTTTTTTAAGAACACAGAGGAGGAGACAATGAAAAACATCAAAGTAATATTACTCGATTTCGATGGAACATTAGCTGATACCATGGATGTAAAAGCGGTCTGTTTTGCGCAAGCAACACAAGAATACCATCCAGAACAAAAACTAGATCTAAATAAATTAGCAACTCTCTATCTTGAACATCTTGGAAAAATACGCTTCGAACAATTACGCGTCGTAGAAAAAGAATATCAACTTTCCCCACTTGACGAACAAAAAACAACACAATGGAGCAACAGATTCACACAACTCTTTTCCTCAAAAGAAGCAACACTATTCCCTGACACAAAAACAACACTATTCCAACTCAAACAAAAAGGATATTTTCTTGGAATATCCAGCACAATACCTCAAAAAGAACTTGAACTGAACGTCAAACACCACAACTTATCACACTTGTTCGACTTCATTCTAGGCATGAGTTCTGATCCACACTTTGAAAAAGTTGAAAGCCATGTAAAAGAAATCATCAAACATCTTGAGAAAAAGAATATAATTATAACACCACAACAAATTGCATTTGTGGATGACAGCCCTGTACAAATCAATCGTGCGTTTGATACTGGATTATTCACCATCAAAATAAATAATTCTGGCCGAGAAAAAAAACAGCCAACTAAACAAGACCTTACTATCACAAAGCTAAGTGAACTTCTCGACTACTTTGAAAAACCGACAGCCACGATGGACGAAAAATTAACAAATAAAAACAGAAAACAAACCATACTTTTAACAGGAGGAGCAGGATTTATCGGAAGCCATATTGCAGATACACTTCTTGAAAGAGGAGATGAAGTGCTTTGCGTTGACAACTTAAATAATTATTACAGCCCGAAAACCAAAATACAAAACATAAGCCACAATTTTGAAAACCCCTTATTTCATTTTTACGTTGAAGATATAAAAAACAAAGACAAAATTGCCAAAATATTCGAAAAACACAAAATTGACAAAATAATACACCTTGCAGCAAGAGCGGGGGTACCTGCATCAATTCTTGATCCGCTCGCCTACAGAGAAAGCAACGTTGTTGGGACTGTTAACATATTACAACTCGCTAAAGAATTTGGAATCAAAAACATTGTTCTCGCAAGCTCATCATCAGTTTACTGGGGAGGAGAACGACTTCCATTTTCAGAAGATGATAACAGCACAGACCATCCTGTGAACCCTTACGCTGCATCAAAAAAAGCATGCGAAATTTACGCACACAATTACAGTCAGCTTTGCAACATGAAAATCACCTGTCTCAGATACTTCACAGTATATGGACCAAGAAACAGGCCAGATATGGCTGTATATTTGTGGGCAGATTCAATCGCGAACGGAAAAGAAATCACTCTTTACGGCGAAGGTGATGAGGTAAAAAGAGACTGGACATATATCAAAGACATCGTGGAAGGGACTCTTAAAGCACTCGAAAGAAATTCAGACAAACAATTCGAAATACTCAACATTGGAAACGGAAGACCAGTACCAATAAAATACATGGTGGAATTATTAGAACAAGCACTTGGTAAAAAAGCAAATATTGTAAGGCATTCACTCCGCCAAGGAGATTTTCCAATAAATTATGCAGATACAACTAAAATGACAAATGTGCTTGGATGGAAGCCAACAACACAAATTGAAGATGGTATAAAAGACTTTGTGGCTTGGTTTAAACAGCACAAAGGATTATAAACATTCTTTTTCTTTACAAACTCATGCCACGCATGGGAACAGTAAACAAGGAGAAATACAAAACTCTCAAAGACGTATTTGATATGTTTACTGAAAAAAACCTTTTCAAACTTATCAGCCAAGGGTACATTGATGGTTTGGAAGGACCTCTCAGCATGGGAAAAGAAGCCAATGTTTTCTTAGCACGAAGCAGTGAAGAACTCAGAGTTGTAAAAATTTACAGATTACAAACATGTGACTTCAACAAAATGTATGATTACATCAAAGCCGATCCCAGATACACCAATCTCAAAAGAGACAGGCGAGAAGTTATTTTTTCATGGGCGCAACGAGAATTCAGAAACCTGTTAATCGCAAGAGAAAAAGGAATGCGAGTACCTACACCATACGTTGCAAAAGATAATATTCTTATCATGGAGTGTGTTGGTGGAGAAAATGTTGCACAAAAACTCGTAAAACACAAACCTCAAAACATTGAGTCTTTTTTCAAAGAAACAATCAAACAAATTACGTTATTGTACAAAGCAAATCTTATACACGCCGATTTGAGCGGATTCAACATTCTTAACGATAACGAGAAACCAGTGCTTATCGACATGAGCCAAGCAACACCATTAAACAACCCCAACGCAGAAGAATATTTGAAAAGAGATGTGCACAATATCTGCAAATTATTTGACAAATGGGGACTAGAAATCGACGAGAAAAAAATAATTGAACAAATAAAGAAACAAAAGGTTTAAAAAGCTCTTTTGAAAAATTTAAATATGACCTCCAAAAAGAAAACACAACAATCAGCCACAGAAAGTGAAATTCAAACATTCGCCTACGAACTACGCCTTCCCAAAGAACGCGTAGCAGTTCTTATCGGAACAAACGGGCAAACCAAAAAGACTATCGAGCGAAATACAAAAACCAAACTAGACATAAATAGCGAAGAAGGAGAAGTAAAAATAAGCGGCCAAGATGCTTTGTTCCTTTACCTTGCACGAGAAATAATACGCGCAATAGGAAGAGGATTTAATCCAGAAATAGCACAACACCTCTTAAAACCAGATTACATGTTTGAACTCATCACACTAAATGAACACGCAAAAAATCCTCATGACGTACAAAGACTCAAAGGAAGAATAATAGGTGAAAAAGGAAAAAGCAGAAACACTATTGAAGAATTAACACAAACAAAAATTTGCGTGTACGGCAAAACTGCAGGAATCATAGGATCAGCAGACAGCATCATGGACGCGCGAAAAGCAATCCAAAGATTACTTGAAGGAAGCACGCATGCGAGCGTATACAGATGGCTAGAACGAAGAAAAAAGGAGAGAAAAACACTATAATACAATGAGCGAAAATACAGCAGAACAATTAGCAACAAAACAAAGAGACATTTCAGTAGCAGAATTCTTCGAAAGAAACAGACATTTGTTAGGATTTGACAATAAACGAAAAGCATTGCTTACTGTTGTTAAAGAAGCAGTAGACAATGCAATAGACGCATGTGAAGAAGCAAAAAAACTCCCTGAAATTAATATACAAATAATCGACATGGGAAACGACAGATACAGAATAATAATTGAAGACAACGGACCAGGAATAGTCAAAAAACAAATACCGAACATTTTTGCAAAGCTCTTGTACGGAAGCAAATTCCACACGATGAAGCAAGCAAGAGGACAACAAGGAATTGGAATCAGCGCAGCCGTACTGTACGCACAACTAACAACAGGAAGACCAGCAAAAATCTGGAGCAAAATAAGCATAGGAAAACCAGCACACTACTATGAATTACATATTGACACACAATCGAATAAACCAGAAATACTCAAAGACGAAGAAACAGAATGGAAAGAAGACACAGGAGTAAAAATAGAATTAGACATAGAAGCCAACTACCAAAAAGGGGACCAAAGCGTTGATAGCTATCTGAAACAAACAGCAATAGCAAACCCACACGTAACAATAATCTACACAAATCCAAAAGCTGAACAATTCATCTTTGCACGCGCATCTGAACAACTACCAAAAGAACCAACAGAAATCAAACCTCACCCATACGGAGTAGAAATAGGAATTCTCATAAAAATGCTAAAAGCAACAGAAGCACGAACAATACAAAGCTTCCTCACAAACGAATTCAGCCGAGTAGGAGCAGGAACTGCAAAAGAAATCTGCGACAAAGCAGGACTTTTCACAAATATGAAGCCCAAAGATTTGCAACTGCCACACGTAGAAAAATTAATAGAAGGAATCAAAAGCACAAAAATAATCGCGCCAAGCACGGACTGCATAACTCCAATAGGAGACCAATTACTAGAAGCAGGATTGCGCAAAGAAATACCTGCAGAATTCTACATATCAGTAAGCAGATCACCAACAGTATACAAAGGAATACCCTTTGTCATAGAAACAGCACTCGCATACGGCGGAGACCAACCAGGAGACAAAACAGTACGACTACTAAGATTTGCAAACCGAGTTCCTCTCCTCTACCAACAAGGAAGTTGCGCAAGCACAAAAGCAGTAACACAAACAAACTGGAGAAGTTATGGACTCAGCCAAAGCCAAAACAGTCTACCTGTTGGATCATTAACAATAGTTGTTTCATTAGTATCAGTCTGGCCACCATTCACATCAGAAGCAAAAGAAGCCATCGCACACTACGATGAAATCATCAAAGAAATGAAATTGGCATTACAAGAAGCAGGAAGAAAACTAGGAGCATATGTCAACAAAAAAAGAAAAATTGCAGTGCAACAAGAAAGAGTAAGCATATTTGAAAACTATATACCAGAAGTAGCAAGCGCATTAAGCAATTTAAGCGGAATAGGAAAACAAAACATCCAAGAAGCAATGAAATCCATGCTCGAAAAAAACAAAGAATACATACAAGCACATAAAGAATCACACAAAGTAGAAAAAACGGAAAAACAAGACAAAGAAGATCAAATAAAACTTGGTGGTTTTGATGAATAAAAAAGCAAAGGAAAGCCTAGAAAACTTAGGAAAAGACCTTGTTAAAAAAATACTTGCAAAAAAACCACCAATACTTGACGTACCAATCAGATCCCTATCAAACGTTAACTATGATGAAAAAACACAAACACTCCAACTAGGAGAAAAAACATCTGAAAGAAATTTCTTCAACGTAAGCCACTCAAAAAAATTTCTACAAACACTCGAAGTAGCTGCAGTAAGCAAAGGACTCATTGAAGATAACAAAAACACCTCACTAAGAGATGTATTTTACATGATCAAAAGAACCATTCCTAACACTAAAACAAACATTGTAGATGAACAAACAGAAAGCGATAGCGCAATAGAAGACCTAGAAGCAATAACAGGCCTATCAAGAGAACTATTACACATAAATGCCAAAGCATCAGGAATGGTATCTGGAAAAGTCATCATTGAAGATTTAGGAGACAGCATAGACTGGAGCAAAATGGGAAGCGGAGGATGGGCAATACCATCCAACGTAGAAAATATCACCTTCAAAAAAGTTGATGCAAATTATGTCCTTTACATGGAAAAAGATGCAGTATGGCAAAGATTACATCAAGACAAATTCTGGGAAAAAAACAAATGCATAATTATAAGTTCTCAAGGGCAAACAACAAGAGGAATAAGAAGATTATTACAAAGGTTATCACAAGAATACAAACTTCCAATTTACGTATTAGCAGATTTCGACCCATGGGGATTCTATATTTACTCAGTAATAAAATACGGCAGCATAAACTTAGCACACATGAGCAACGAAATGACATTAACAGAAGCACGTTTCCTTGGAATAACTGCAGAAGATATAGAAAATTATGATTTGAAAAAACACTTAATTGCGTTTAAAGAAGTAGACATTAAGCGAATCAAACAACTCCAAAACTACGACTGGTTCAAAGACCACAAAGGATGGCAAAACCAATTCAAAAAAATGTTAGCAATGAAAGCAAAAGCAGAAATCCAAGCATTAAGCAGCAGAGGATTAAGTTTCATTTCTGAAAAATACTTGCCAGAAAAAATAAAAAAAGGAGAGTATTTGGAATAAAAAGCAAGCAGTATACCGTAGCCAGTCAGCAGTAAACGGTATGCAGTATGAATTCAGCAATTCTTGGCTGTACTTTGAACTAACTTTAGCAGACCCATATTTGTAAAAATTGTTGTTTCTCATAAGTAATAAAAATAGCAAGATTTTTAAACAGTTATTTTACAATAAATAACATGGTTCAAACAGACTATCACAGAGTAAGAGCGCGCTTTGAAGAATCATACTCTGCCGGCACAACATCCAAAGGTTTAAGCACGAAAAGAATTGCGCAACTAGCTTACCGATTAAGACAAGGAAATGTTCAAACAGTCTCTGATCTAGGAGCCGGAAATGGTGAAATATCAATAGAACTTGCAAAAAGAGGATTTAGCGTAACAGCATACGACATATCAGAAACTGCACTTGATGTTTTACAACAAAACGCCACGACAAAAAGAGTTGCCATAAACACCCGATTACAAAACATTGCAAATATTGCATCATTACCAACTGAACCACAAGGAGCATTTATTTGCATAAACACCTTCCCATTTTTAAAATCAGAAGACAGATCAGCATTAGCAAATTACATGCGAACACACACTCTGCCAAATGGCTACGTTGCAATAACAGGCTGGAAAGAAGATGATGAACATCCTGCAGGAATCGATATACAAAAAGAACTCATCACACCATTCGGACCATGGACCATCCATCATTTTTCAGAAGAAGGAGGAACATTAAAAGACGGAACAAAGGTCACAAAACTTGAGTTCCTCGTTCAAAATAGGAAACCAATATCTCATTCGTTTTGTTGAAAGAATTTGACATTACCACTTGTAAGACGTGCTGATCAAACATCCTACACTTTAGTCCGTAACTTTTTTGCTTCTTACGGGCCGTAAGATCTGGCGAAAAGCAAACTTTTCTTGACCTTTCGTCCCATTCGCTCTCTTCGTTCGCTCACGGGCCGTAAGGGATTCGAACCCTCGACCCCTTGCTCTCTACACAGGTTAGAAGGCAAGTGCTCTATCCAAGCTGAGCTAACGGCCCAATATACAAACTGCAAATATAATTGTTTATAAGGTTTACTAGAACAAACCTATTTATCATAAACATCTCTTCGATGTCCTACTTTAATAACCAGAATTTGCAGAATTGTTCCATTAATATCTGCAATGACGCGATAGTCGCCAATTCTTAACTTATAACCAGGATCGCCTACCAATCGGATAAAGTAATGTTCTGGGCGAATCCTTGATCGCTCTAAGACTTTGATTATTCTTGACTGCACATCTTTTTCTAACTTCTGAAATTGTTTTTTTGAGTTATCACTAAAAATAATTTCATACATTTAAAGCCCTAACTCTCTTTTGACTTGCTCAAGTGTGTGAATTCTACCTTGTTTTATTTCTGCACGAGATCTCTCTATATCCCTTTTTGTCTCTTCAGATAATTCCATACCATCCTCTATAAGATCCCAAATTACTTCTTCGTAAGTTTCTCTATCAAATAGTTTCCTTTTGTTTAAGTCTTTCTGCAATTCTTCACTTATTTGAATAGTAGTGGCCATATCTAACTATAAATAGCTATAATATATAAAGATTTCGGCGAAGACAAAATTTAATAAAGCCAACAATAACAATCAATCACATGAAACAATGGGAAATAGCAATCAAAAAATTTCCAGACCAAAAATTTGTCAACATGTTTATCAATACAATAGAGCTGAATGAAAAAAAAATGATAGATTCGTATAAATGGTTAACTTGGCACGTATTGGGAAAAATGGGCGGATTTAATATCGACGGTTGGAAGTTAAGAACGCCTGCTCAATAAATCAAAACTCTTCCTGCTCTTTCAACATCTCAACCAAACCATCAGGCAACATTGGTCTTCCATTCAAAATCAAATACTTGTAAGGCAATTGCACACTTTCTCCTTCAGCAATATCAATCTCTATTCCATCTTGAAACTTAAGTTCTGACAACTTTTTACCATCACAAATCAATTTTGTAACAATAACAGCAGTATCAGTACTCATCTGCTCTTTTCCAAGATTAAACTTAGGCACTTGTAGATGGTTAGACAATTCCTCTGCAGTCCTTTTCTTCGGAGGATACGCACCAAGAATACCACCAAAAATAACATAATCAAACTGTTTTGCAACCTCAGGAGTAAATTCTTCCTCTGCTTCAGGATCAAGAATACACGCGTTTTGCAAATTCAAATCAAGAACACTTTTTCTATTTACTTTTCCAATATTTTTTAGAAAATCATCATCGATGTTCGTAAACAAAAGATTATCTTTACCAACAACAGAAGAAATATGCTTGTATTCAAGCTTACACCAATCAAACAATTCAGGTTCAAGATGTTCTATAACGAAAATCATTTTGGTTTGAAGTATGAAGGTTGAAGTAAGAAGTTAAAAATAAAAAATTAGCTTTTCTTAAACTGTGCAACTGTATCAATCAAGTCAACCTGACCAAGAAGCATTGAACGACAGCAAGGTCTTGTAAGACCAAAACCATCCAACAATTCTTTCTGATTTTCACCCTTACCAATACGCTCTTGATATTCTTCCCAGAATTGCGCAATTGGCTTTCCACACGACCAGCAACGAATTGGTATTAACATTTTTCCTCCTAACGATACGATTTTTGAGTTTTTGCACGCGCTTTTCCATGTCTGTTCGGCTTATGCGTTTCTTTAAAACGAACATCAGCAACAGTAAATGCACGATCATACTCTAAATAAACTTGACGTAAACTCTTATCAAATGATGCTAATGCTTTTGCAATAGCCAATCTAGCAGCTTCTGCCTGACTATTAACACCGCCTCCTTTAACAAACACTCCAATATTAACTTTCTTTGCAGCATCACCTGCAAGCTGCAAAGGCTCTTCAATTTTGTCTCTAAACATTGTTTTTGGCAAAGAAGATAATAATTGACTATTAACACGAACAACACCTGCTCCAGGAACTAATGAAGCGCGCGCAATTGCTGTTTTTCTTTTTCCAGCTGCATGGATTGCATTCATACTTTTCCTCCTAATGATACACAAAGTTTACCAACAGATATGCACTTCATCGTCGGCAAATCTGCCCTTTCTTTTACTACCTTAACTAATTTTTTATCCTTAAATTCTTCAGGAACGCCAATATAACACATCACACGATCAAATGCTGCTTTACCGCGCCCTCTTTTGTAATCAAGCATGCCACGAATAACACGCCTAACAAAACGATCAGGCATTCTGAACGCAAAAGGACCTTTTTGCGGTGTTCCGAGATCAAACATTTTTTTGAAATATCTTTCTCTGACTAATTCAGGTGAACCACTTATAACTGCATTTTCACAGTTATAAATATTTACTTTTACACCAAGCAATGCCTGCTTTGCTACATAAGATGCCAATCTGCCAAGCACTGCATTAGTTGCATCCACATGAATTTCTTTTTCCATTTTAACCTATAATCCTCAACTCACTAATTTTGGGTTTTTTTGACAACAATTCTTCAATTGTTAATGTTTTTCCTTTTACATTCTCAATCTGTTCACGCGCACCTTCGCTAAACGATAATGCTGCAACAATTACTGCATGAGGAAGTACCCCTGAGCCAAGAACTTTTCCAGGAACAACAATAACTTCATTTGGCTTTGAATAACGACCAATACGACTAATATTAACAGCTCTTCTTCGACGAGTTGGCTTTTCAAGATCATCTGCCAAACGCTTCCAAACACCAGACTTAGCAGTACTGCTTTCTTTGCGCAAGTTCTGAATAAGCTCACGCAATACTGGATTTGTTGGACCTGTTCTGCTCATTTTATTTTCCTTTCTTCGTACGTTCATGCGAGTTGTTGGAAGTAAACTTCCAAACTCTTATTCACGCGCTAACGCGTGTTCATGCGAGTATCGAGAGTACTTCTCGGAACTCGCTTTCGTGCGCGTATGCGCACTCATGCGAGGGACGTGATTCGAACACGCGCACCCACTAAGGGACCAGCACCTCAAGCTGGCGCATTTGACCAGGCTCTGCCACCCTCGCGCATTATTACTTGAGCTTGCCTGCAAACTCATCAAGCAATTCAGTAAGATGGTCTGCTGCAACAGCTACAATATCCTGCGCAGAGAGCTGTCCCCACGGTTCAATATTAACTATGAATTTCGTATTATCATACTCAACTTTAACAATCTCATCATTAATGCCATCACATGCATCAAACAAATTAAGCTCCTCTATTTTTTTCGCATCAAGCTTGCCATCTTTGAACGCCTGAGGAGGAAATTTATCTTTGAATTTATCAAAATCTTTATGTGCATTGTTCACTTTTGAACTTGCCTTGTATGTAAACCAAGCCAAACCTGGAGTAAACTTCACGTGCTCTTTTCCTGTTCCAAGAATTGCTGTAGCTTCAAGCTCAAGTTCCTGACCTTTCAATAATTTCACAATGGGAATTTTTGGAACAGCCGGTTTAATTTTAGGATCTTTACTCTGCAACTCATCTGCATACACAGTACAAGGACCTTTTGCTTTCAACACAAGCTTAACTGAGTTTTTTGCGTTAAATTCATCTTCAGGTTTTTTCATATCATATCCTTTCAAATCAGTTGATAACGGAACTAAACCCAGACGGTGCGCAAGCATTTCATCATACAAAACACCACTGTTTTTCTTAAACTCGACTTCTTCTATTGCCATTGTCGGCACACTTTCCATAATAGTACGACGCAATGCGTTCGCAAAAGCAGGCGTGCTGTCATCTAACAAAAAGGTCACACGACCAGATTTCTTGTCCTTATCCAACAATTTTATCATACTCGACGACCTCGCTTGCCACCTTTCTTCCTACAATGACCATGAGGAATAGGAGTAACATCCTCAATCAAACCAATCTTCAATCCCATCCTGCTCATCGCACGAATAGCAGCCTGAGCACCAGGACCAGGAGAATTAGGACCATTATGACCACCAGGAGCACGCACTTTCACATGAATACCTGCAATACCCTTATCAATTGCAGTTTCAGCAGCACGCTTTGCAGCCATCATTGCAGCAGTAGGCGAACTCTCCAAACGAGACGCTTTTACCATCATACCACCACTTGCAACAGCAAGCGTTTCTGTTCCAGTAACATCAGTAATATGAATAATTGTATCATTATAAGACGCATAAATATGAGCAACACCCCAACGCAACTGCTGTTTCATTGAGCCTCACCTTTTGCCACAGACTTTGCAACAGTCTTAGCAATTACGCGTTCAGGATGATCATCCTTTGATAAACTACTTCTGACTGTAAAAAAAATCTGCGATTCTTCAGAAACAGGAACCAAATAACTCGGCGTGTTAACTGTTTTATCACCCACTAAGATATGCTCATGAACAATAAATTGTCTTGCTTGTTTTTGTGTTCGTGCAAGACCTTTTTTTACAACTAATGTTTGTAAACGACGATCAAGAACATCATGAACAGACAAACCAAGAACATCATCCAATTTTGCAGACACAGAAAGCAAACCAAGACGAGCCAAACGATCAAGAAGCTGCTTTGCTTCTTTATGCCCTTGCTCAGTACGCAACGCAATAAGCTTCTTTGCCTGATTTGCAAAAGACTTCAACGCACTGCTTGCCTTCCAAAGCTCTGTCTTTGTTTTGAAACCATATTCTGAACGAAGCTTTTTCTCATCATCCATACGCGCACGCTGCCATGGATGCCTTGGTCCTGAATACTTTTTCCTCAAACGTCTTGGATCTCCCATTATGCCCTCTTCTTACCAGACGTCTTCACGCCCATAACTTTACCTTTATTTTTACGGAAATTACTCTTTGTACGCTGACCACGAACTGGCTGGCCAAGCGAATGACGAACACCTTTGTATGATCTAATACGACGCATAAACTTAATATCGTTTCCCTTTACAAAAATAAGATTATTTGTGACCAAATGCGTATCTTCACCAGATTCAGGATCTTTACGCCTATTAACCATCCAAACAGGAATACCAAATTTTAAAGGTGTTTTAATAATTTCATCAAGCCTATCAACCTGTTCATTCGAAATATCTCCTGTTTTCATAGAAGGACTCAAATTTGCCACTTTACAAATCGCAAGAGACAAAGGAACACCAATACCCTTGACATAATTCAAAGCGTACGCTAACTGTTTTTCTCCCTTAAGGTCAGTGTTTGCAATACGCACTAAATGTCTAAATTCAGCCATTACTATGAACTCCGAGCAGAATGAAATTTCATCCCACCCTAAAAACGCGTTAACTCGGGCGTTAAATAAAGGAGAAAAGAGGGGGTTTATAAATATAACGGTTTGAGAACAGCAGACTGTAAGCAGTATGCGGTAAAAAGCAGGCAGTAAAAAAACGACAACAATTAAAACACTGAGAAGAAAAACTAAAAAAGACAGCATACGTGCTGAAATTCATGCAACCTGTCAAAATTTCATTTACGACACTCAAGCAGAACACACCACAAAGAATATCGCCGCTGTTTTTATATGGAACAGAAATGATTTCTTCATATGTCAGAAATATACCATCAGTCTATTTGACTGATGGACAGAGTCCTTATTACCATAGTGATCTGGTATATTTCTGAGCATGCTCAAGAACCACTGGTCATTACAAGCGAAGATGAAGCTATCGCTTCATGCCACCCGTCTATTGACTGGTGGTTCTTGACATTATCAAAAACTCAATATTAAATATAAAACAGTTCTTACTGTAACTGCTGCCGGAGACCACGTTATCAACGCACACTATTTCGGAGCAAAAAAAGTTATCGCCTACGACATAAATTCACTTGCAGAACACGCACTCAACTTACGACTCGCAGCACTCAAACAACTCAGCAGAAAAGACTTTTTGCATTATTATGGTACGAGAAACAACGATGTTACACTCGCTTACGCGCTTTACAAAAAAATAAGAGGACATTTAACTCACAAAACCAAAGCGTTTTTCGACGACGCTTATAAATATTTTAAAAATGACGGCAAAAAACTCGCTCGATCTGCACTCATACAACAACGAGAATTCAAAGGACAACATGTTACTGCAATCAATGCTTATCTTAAAAATGACAAAAATTACCTCAAAGCGAGAAAGATTCTCAAAAACAAAAAAATACCCTTCATACACGCTAATATTTCTGAGCTGCCAAAAAGAGTAAAACAAAAAGTTGACTTTATCAATCTCTCGAACATACCAAATTGGATCATCAAAAATGATTTAAAAATCGGAAATGAACGTATAGATAATTTTTACAATCAACAATTACTACCGCTTCATAAATTGCTTAAGCCAAAAGGAATCATATTTTTTTATTTGTACACTACAAAAATGTATTATCAAAAAGATTACAAGAAGCCAAAACACAAAAACAACCCTCCTCTCCTTAACCATCCTAAAATACGAAAACAATTGCTAAATAAAAAAGAATTTACCTCGAAAATAATCCGCTTTAAAGGCCTTTGCCCAGGAGATGATAAGATCGTCTGTTTGCAAGAAAGATAAGAGTTACCTTTATAAAAGTTCAAAATTGTCACCACAAATACATGGCGGCCGTGGCGTAATGGTAGCGTAGAAGACTGTGGAAAACTTCGTTTGCAGCTCTCTTCAGGCCCGGGTTCAATTCCCGGCGGCCGCCTGCATAATTACATTCAACAACCTGAAAAATACATAATGACGACGATTACAGAAGATGAGCTTGTAGCAAGTTTTGAAGCTCAATTTGAACTACATAGAGGCAGATCTGATTATTTCTACAGCGATTGCGGTGGAAGACTCTCTCTGGACTGGCAGAACGTTTATGAAAAACTTCTTGATTGTTTTGACCCTTCACAAAGAGAACAACTCGAAAACCAAGTTAACAGTTTATTCTCTCAGCCAGGCACACATCGCATCATGGATCAAGGATGTGGACACGCCATGAGTCTAAACGAAACCACACTGCGCTTTGCGCGCGAACACCCGAATCAACATTTTGAAGGTTATGGACTCAGTACTAGCATTGAAGATATTTGGATTGGAAGCAAAGCAGAATTTAACAGTCTTACTTCTGAAGAATTCGATCTTCTTGAAAAACATGGAATTCGTGCACTCAAGCTATTAACTGCTCCTGAAAACACTGCTTTCTTTGGCATAGAAAAAGATTTACACACTGCCTTGCGTAATTTTCCCTACAATCTTGACTTGGTTTTTTCAGACAACACATATTTTCATTTAGTCGTTCCATGGATGGCAGCAAAACACACTGCGGAAAGACTAACTCGTGGAGGTATTGCATTATTCCGCACCATCTTTCAAAACAGAATAATTGATACTTCAACTGAACCTATTCTTGAAGCTGAACTTGTAAAGCATTTACAAGATAACAATCCCGGATACGAGATCTTAACATCCTCTCCAAGATACGGCCGTCTTGTCCTTGCAATAATAAAACAAAAAGACAGCCCATTTATCACAAATCAACATATTGGCTGGAAACATAATGACTCTGGCAGATACTTAAAAACGGTTTATTCAGAACACCTTCAAAAAGGTATGATTGCAATAGACGACTTTTAGCACAGACGATATGACTTACTTGTTTTTTTCATCATTCTCTCTTCGTTCTTAAATGCTCTGCAGCATCAGGAATAACATAACCCAAAACATAAACTGCACCAACTAATGCTGCATTATGCGGCGGTGTTGTAAGATTCAAAATTTCAATCAACCTATTAGCTAAAATAGCCATCATACCCACATTAATCAATGCCAAACACGGAATAAACACAGAAGCAATAATCTTTTGCTGCACTTCAAGTTCTTCCAAACTATGTATAATAAAACTGAACAGCCAACCAAAAGAAAGGCCAATGAAAAATAATGAAGCAAACAAAAACCATCCTTTCAACATTAACAAAAATGGAACAAGCACAACAGACACGATAAAATTACCAACAATTGCAAGAATTAACAAAAGCCAATACACAATTGCATTCAAACGCTGCCAAAGAGATTGTTCGTTCATTTCTCCAAACCAAGCTTCATCAACAATGAAACCTTCTTCACAGGAGATGTGTACTCAACATTCATAAGCTTTGCGGCAATAGACTTGAATTCATTTGAAACAATAGAATCAGGATACAAATCAACAAACGGCAACCCCTTACGTAATGCCTCGCGCATATTAAGATCAGATGCAAGCCAACCTAAAATAGAACAATTCAACAAATTTTTGATATTCTCAACAGGCAAATCAACAGAATCACAACGAGCGCGATTCACAACAAGTTTTGCTTTTTTAAGATCATATTGCTTCCGCAGATTAAAAACACTCGGAAAATCAGGAATTGTTACCAGAACTAACTGACCATGCTGTTTCCAAAGTTCATCGTTTGTTGGCGTATCAACAAGTATAATATCTGCCAAATTTTTTAACTTTGGCAAAAGCACAGATGGATGCGGAGTATTAACATCATTCAAAGAACTCAATAAAAGCTTAATTCCTGAAGCTGTCTGATAAATTGCTTTTTCCAAAGGTCTCATGCCGAGCAAAATTTCCTGAATAGTTTTTTCAACCAGCGGCATACCAATATAATACCCAACACGCGGAGTCTTAAGATCAGCATCAACAAGCAACACATCAAAGCCAAGCGAACAAAACGCTGCTGCTAAATTAACAGCTACTGTTGATTTACCCTGACCAGCATTTCCAGCAATAACAAAAACACTACTCACTGCTATTCACCAAACGCGAAACATGGTTAAAAAATTCTCGTGTTCGTTCAAAATAATCAGAAATAATATCAATTGTGACTTCAACTGAATCACCAGTATCAAGATATGCAGTCATAGTAACATGGCGTCTGAATTCCTGGGCGCGATCAAACGACGCCTTGCTGATCCGCCGCAACAGTAAAAAGAAATCACAAAAATCAGGAATGATAGAATCATCCTTAAACAACTCCTTTGCTTTCTCCGCCTTTAGACGAGGAAGCTTCGGAACTTCCGAAAGATTTCCTTCTTCTTTCGCATGCTCGAGCAATGCCTCAAGACAAAAATCAATCGTATTAATAAGACGATCAATAATACTTTTAATCACATCAACAGTGCGCGTGTATTTCAAACTAACAGTAATACTATGGTCTGCCCGCTTCAGCTCTTGTACTGCGGATTGTAATGGAGCCTCACTCATGGTAACTACTAACATCTTCACTCAAAACCTAAAAAAGCTACAATCACAATTTTGCGCCTTTTGCCTTTTTAAACGCCATTGAGAGCGTATACACTACGGGTAAGTAGAACAAACATATAAAGGTTTGCTTAACTTTCAGACAAATTCAAAATAGCCTGCGCCAAATCCCCTTTTGCAGCTTTAATCGCCTGCTCAGCTTCCTCTCTTGATTTTCCAGCCTGCTCAGCAACAGTTTGCACATCCTCATCTTTAATATCCGGCTCTGAAGAACGAGACCTTTCAACAGCATTACCTATAACTTGCCAAGTCTCCTGACCCATCATATTCACCTTAGAAACCTGAGGATTTGCAATTATAATATCCTTATCTTCACAGCGAACAATAACCTCAACAGCATCAACCTCTTGCTGCTGCATACCCATACGCTGCATTGCCTTTGCCATAGCCTTCGCATCAAATTTCATCATACAATCCCTAACGCTCCAGAAAGCCAAACATGCATTGCGACTATCAGCAAAACCACCACTATACACGCAACAATCACATGACCGGGACTGAACTCGATCTTACTCTTATAATCCTCAAAATAACTTGTGATACCTGCCGTGCTCATCGGCATTCTTGTTCCTGATTTTGCCATAAAATAATGAGTTTTTAACTCGTATATAAAGTTTCCTTTATTTAAGGGAACTTTGAAAAAATATTGTAATTGAGTCAAAGTTCCCTAAGCCAACTTTGAATATCGACGACAAAAATAATAAGGCGTTCACGCCAATCACCAAAAACAGACTAATTCAAAGTTGCCTTAAGAAAAACATATAAGCAAACAACAAAACCAAACTGTATGGCAATAACATTTCAACAAAAATGCATGCGGTGCAAGAAAAATTACGTTACTGTTTCCCGCAGACAAAATTATGCAATCTGCTACGACTGCCAAAAAGGAGAATTATCTGGCAAAATTTCTGATCCGAACATGAAAAAAATGTTTGACATACCAGAAGAATGTTACAAGAAAAATAGTTTTTTGCGGGATATCAAATTAAAATATTTACGACAAGGCGAGCTTACTGATAAACAAATAGAAGTTTTTAAAAAAGTTGCTGATGAGTTACAGGCAGATGACAAAAAATAAGTATGCTTGACCTTTAAAAAAAGAGAAAGAAAAAGCTCCTTCTGTGTTAACGTTACCAATTCCTGTCGAGTTTATTGATTAAAGTCTTGCATTAAAATAAAAATCCCAATCACCGCAAGCGGTGGGGTATTTTTAAAGTTATGATACCCATTGATCTTAAGAAAAACAAGGACGAACCCAACCGCCCCAAGGAGCGGGGTATCATAACAAATCAAAGTCATTTCCTGCTACAATCTTTAACGTTTGTTTCTCTGTTGGAATAACTAAACATCTTCCTGGAAGCCCTTCATACATACTCATTTGATTATATGCATAAATAGTTGTATACCCAAGATTGCGCAAATCTGCAACTGCTGAGAATAATGTGCGCCCTTTATTGATCCCTCGATCAACAAGCAAGGCAACATTAGCTGGAGTTGGATTTTCATAAAATCTGCTCTCTGGCCGGGCTGCAAAATTAGCAAAAGAAAGTGTGCGTGGAATATGTCCTCTTGCACGTGCAGCATCATACTTTTGCCTTGCTTTAAATCCCCACAGTGGATGCGCTCCTAATTCTGCAGCCGACGGATCATCATAAATAACTGGGTAAAAACAAACAAGACGCGACTCTCGACTTTTTTGCAAATCTCTGAGAATCCCTTCTGCAAAAATTTCTCCTTGTGTCATAATTGCAATCACGTCAATTGATCGTTCATGTCTTTCCAACAAGTATTCAAGGATCATGGATTTGCAGAAAAATAAACATATAATAAACGAATTATCCAAAATTCCTAAATTCTGAAGGAAACTTTGAATAATTATAAAGATCGAGTCAAAGTTTCCTAAGGCAACACTAAAAAATCCAAAGGATTTTTGGTGCAAGGAAACCACAGCGGTTTCCTGCACACAAAATTGAAAATTTTGTTGTGCCCAGAAAATCACAGATTTTCTTGGGTTTTGAATATCGACGATAAAATTGAGAGGCTTTTAACGCCAAACACCAAATAAGTGATTTATTCAAAATTGCCTGAACATATTACCGCAACATTTAAAAACATATTCTCTAGAAGATAAATTGGTTGGGCGGGGCGACTGAGCAACGGAAGATCATTCTTCTGAGGAAAGTCTACCCACCACACAAAAGGCAACTCAATTAATTGAGATTCAGTAATGGATGGCAACGTCGCAGAAACGAACCGTGCGGTTAAAAGATGATGTGGGAAACACCTGGTGACAAGTGCATAACCTGCGGATGTTTATCGTGCCTGGATGAAACGGACAGCCCTTGCCTGGTGCAAGCTTCGAGCGCTAAGTAGAATGCCCAGACGCTGGTTCCACTGCTTCAATGCAGTATCTTTGAAATAAAACAAAGAATGACAGCGGACAAAAGGTAGCTTATGCCTGCCCAACCAATTTTTCTCAAAGTAAGCAGTAAACAGTAGGAAGTTTGTGATGAGTAGTTCGTGGTATGCGGTAAAAAGCGAAAAACATTACCGAATATGTTCATACCCGCCCTTCACGCCATTCTTAGACAAAACAATCTGCCACAATTGATTCTTCCTAGAACGAAAAGATCCTGCACAAGCAAGAAGATAAAATTTCCACATCCGATAAAAACGATTGCTATATTTTGATTTCAATTTAAGCCAACCAGTATTAAAATTGTTAAACCATGCCATCAAAGTTTTATCATAATCAGCACTAAAATTATGCCAATCCTCCATCACAAACAAACCCTCAATGGAACCTGCTATTTGCTTAATAGAAGGAAGCATTGAATTAGGAAAAATATACTTTGCAATCCAAGGATCAGTTGAAGTAACAGATTTATTACACCCAATGGTGTGCAACAAAAACAACCCATCATCTTTCAGACAACGATGAACAACGCGCATATATCTTCTGTAATTTTTATAACCAACATGCTCAAACATGCCCAAAGAAACAATACGATCAAACTTCTCATTCACATCACGATAATCCTGCAAACGAATCTGAACAGGCAAACCCTTGCACAAATTCCTTGCAAGACTAACCTGTTCTTTTGACACTGTAACACCAACAACTTTTACTTTGTACTTCTCGGCAGCAAACTTCGCAAAACTACCCCAACCACAACCAATATCAAGAACTCTCATGCCCTTCTTTAATCCAATCTTTTTACAAACAAGATCTAACTTATCTTCCTGAGCTTTGTCTAAAGTATTTGCAGTTTTCCAATAACCACAAGTATAAGTCAAACGCTTATCAAGCATTGCTTTGTAAAGATCATTACCAATATCATAATGAGTTTCACCTATTCGAAACGCTCGTGATTTACTTTGCAAATTTGCAACCTTTGATTTTACATATTCAAAAAATAAACTCCAAGAAAAAACTTTTTTCTCAAGCTCAGCAGAAAATATTTTCGTAAAGAAAACATCAAGCTGCTTGCAATCCCACCAACCATCCATATACGACTCACCAAATGCCAAAGAACCGCCAGAAATAACTCTTGCATAAAATCTTTCATCATTTACTTTGATGTCCCAAGGACGATTGCCATTGAGTTTTATGTCTGTATAACTAAGCAACTTTGCAATTTCATCTTTTGCGGCATTTTTTGACATTTTGCGGTTAGGTCAACTGTTTAATTTTTTATTTTATCAACCTGTTATCTCGCTCATTTAATAAATCTTTGATGAACTTATCTAAACTAACACCATACTCTACTTTGCCTTCTCTTGCCCTAACTGCAAGCGTTTTTGTATCGACTTCTTTATCTCCTAACACAAGCGTGTAATTCACATGCTCTGTATGCGCACTATGAATTTTCTTTGCAACTGTTTCCCCACGATAATCTATTGACACACGAATATCAAATTCTCTGAGCTTTTGGAATAGTTCATCTGCAAACGCTTGTGCTCTATTTGTTACTGTTACTATTTTCACTTGTTTTGGATTTAACCACAATGGGAACTTGCCTGCAAAATGCTCTATGATAATACTCATAAATCTCTCCAAACTTCCAGAAATTGCCCTATGCATAACAACAGGCTGTTCTTTCTCATCTTTCTCATTTATGTAAAACAAATCAAATCTTTGTGGCAAATTAAAATCACATTGAACTGTTGCTAACTGCCACTCTCTTCCTAACGCATCCTTGAACATAAAATCCAATTTCGGACCATAAAACGCTGCCTCGCCAGGAATTCTTTTGTAAGGCAACTTTAATTCCTTTGCCGCTTTTTCAAGAGCCATTTCAGCAATATTCCAATTCTCATCTGTTCCTAAATATTTTGATTTATCATCTCCCCTTACGGATAACGAAACCCAATAGTCTTTATCCATTCCTATTGTGTTGTAAAATTTGTGGATTATTTCAACCATTGTTCTAACTTCTTGCCCTATCTGCGATACCCTGCAAAACAAATGTCCATCATCTTGCGTTATGCTTCTCACTCTACTTAATCCATGCAATTGTCCTGATTTTTCATCTCTATAAACAACTGCTGGCTCAAAAAATCGCACCGGCATATCTTTATAGCTATGAGGAAACGCTGCAAAAATCTGCATATGATGCGGACAATTCATTGGCTTCATTACAAAAGATTCTGATTTACCCTGCACTTTGAAAAGCTCATCCCCGAACTTGTCCCAATGACCGCTTGTCTTGTATAATGCATCCCTTGCTATATGCGGCGTACAAACTTGCTCATACCCTTTATGTTTATGCAATTGCCACAGAAAATTAATTATTTCCTGTCGAAGTATCATTCCATTTGGCGCTAACAAAGGAAGACCTGCACCAACCAAATCAGAAATAACAAACAACCCTTGCTCTTTACCAATCTTCAAATGAGACTTGTTTTCTGCTTCTTCTCTTTGTTTAAGATACTCTTCCATTTTTTTCTTATCTGAAAATCCAACACAATAAATTCTTGTTAACTGATCATTCTTCTCATTATTTTTCCAATACGCACTTCCTGAATTAACAAGTTTTAACGCAACAATCCCATCTACAAATGGTTCTTTATATCCCGCAATTATTGCTGTTCTACCCATTTGGAATATTTTTGCGTCTTTGCCAAGATCATTAAATATTTCTTGCTGCAAACCACTCAAATCAAATTTTTTCCCTGCTAAAAATTTCGGAGTTTCTCTTAACACTTTACGCGATTCTTTTTCCAAATACGCAAGTTCATTCTTTCTCACAATTATTCCTTTAACATCAACATATGCCTGATCTTGATACAAACCAATACTTGCCAATTGTGAATCAGGATATATTTGCCTTACAACACTTGCTACAATTGCCGCCGCTGACAAACTTTCTTTTTCCTGCTTTGACAAATCCTTGCTATTAAACACAAAAGATTCATCCTTTGCTTCACGCTTCAAATCACTCTTTTGACCAGACACCTGCTGTCCTTGAGGATAATCTGCTATTTTCTCAAGACGAGGATTTGCTAACCTCACATAATCATTTGTCTTTAAAGCCATTGAACGATCCAAACGAGCAGCATTGAAAAATAACTCCTTGTTTTCTAAAAGTACTGGATCAACAACTAACTCAAGCTCAGAATTAAAAGAAAATGGAAGAATTGTTCCTGAAACACTGCCTGCTAATTTCTCGGCAATATCTGGCGTAGCAAAAGAAACATAAACACCACTAAACAACGCTTTGATAGCATCCAAATCAAGTTTAGCATCACCAGGCACAACACATAAAACATATTTCTTTGTATCATCTTTGCTTTTTACCATAATAACAATACACTTTGCAGCTTGCGAAACCTTATTGCCACGCATTGGACTTACAATCTCTGTTCTGCCTTCAGCAGGATGATCAATCAATCTGTAATTTGCATTATGCTTATCAAGAAAACTAACAAGATGATCATACATTTTTCCCGATTTAAAAGGCGACTTTAAAGCTAAAGATTCTCCTGATTTTTGTTTTTCAACAGCAGGACCAAACTCCCTTGATAATTCGCTCAAAGGATGACCTTTACACTTAATCTCAAAAGACTTATACCAACCAAACGGCGCATGCTTAACTTCAAACGATTTCAAATCTTTTTCAGCTTGCTTTAAAATTTCTTGAGCAACTTTCGGACTACTTGGCTTTGAACTCAAATGAACATACGGATACAACATGATACGCTCGGCTTTCACCTGCTTTGCAATATCATCTATGTTCGCAACTAATTGCTTTGCTACTGAATTTGGATTGCTTTCATCTTCCTTTTCTGCTGAACAAAAAACAACCAAACAGTCGTCCATAGATAAATCTACTTCTGCTGACTCTTCAGCATCCTTAATAGCTTTTTTCTTCTTCTCGACCTTAATATAGTCTGAATGTATTGCAAGTATTTTCATTTTGAATCCTCCATAAAGTTTGATATTATATGCTTTTCTATTGAGTTAACACGATCTGTAACATAAAGAAAAACGCACTATTCCCCGACCTGAAGGTCGGGGTATTTTATCGTGCGTTTTTCTACTTGCAAAGTTCGCCCTGAAGGGCGGGGTTTTAAACCCCCATGCAAAGTCCTGCGAACTTTGCAATAAAACAAAAAGTAGAGACAATGAACTGCATTATGCAGTAGTAGTGGTAGGTGTAGTAAGAATTAATGTTGATTTGGTTTTTTGTACGTTGTTTTGGTTTTTCATAGTACCACCTGAAATTGAGAAAAAGCAAGACATATATAAATTTTCCTTTCTGTACAGAGGGGAAGCACTCATCGCGCTCGAAGTGTTTCTCTTCGCCCCTCTTGTCAGGAACCACTGATCGCTCCTTCGTCGCTTAACACCAGTGGCATGACTGTTCAGAAAATCATAAGAAAAATATGACCAGTGGTTCCTGATCATGCTCGGAATTTCACACAATTATAAATTATTTTTGTGAAATTCCGATATGTAAGAACTCCCCATTAACGAAAGTCTGGAGAGCGCAGCACTGTACTGACTTTCTATTTTTAGATGCACAGGTGAGGTGTATAGAAAACGCAAAAGAATAATCTCACAATAGTTTGCGTTTTCTAATACGCGAGCACGCTCGCGATAAGGAGAGGGCATTGCTTAGAGTAGCGAGCCAGATAATCCACTTCCCTCTCTTTACTGCTTACTAAACAACAAAACAGTTAACTGTTCTTTGCCCTGCATAACATGCAATTCTTTTTCGATAACAAAACCTGTTGAGTGTTCTTTCAAAAGATCAGCACCAGTTCTTACACACAAACACAACTTGCCGTCAGATTTTAACACTAACTTTGCCTGCTCAAATAGTTTCTTGTAAACTCTTGCTGCGCGTTCAATTGCAAAAGACTTGCCGGGCTGAATTGGTGTTGAGATAATTCTATCAACAGAAGATTTATCAAATTTTAAATCAATGTCTTCTAAAGGTTTTCTGCTAAAATCAATGTGTTTATTCACTCCTGCAATCTTTGCATTTTTTTTCGCAGATGAAACATGCTTAAAATTTTCATCAATAGCAACAATTCTTCCTTTGAACTCTTTTTCCTTGTCTTTGAAGTTACACACCACGCATGGTAAGTGCGTGCACGCAAGCTTTTCCTTGCTGAATTTATGCACTGAAGCATTTGTTGCCATGAGCGCTGCTTCAATAGGAATCACGCCATGACGACAAAAAATATCAATAAGCGTGTGTTTTGGTTCATATTCAGCAACAAATAACAATGCAGCAGCAATATTGCCTTTCAACGCATTTGAACCAAGAAAAATTCGATAATCACGCTTGCCCAAATCAATGCCCGAAAAATCAATACCCACATAGCAACCATCATTAACAATAATAACGTGTATTATTGTTTCTGGGCGTTTATGATCAATTATTTGTTTATAGTTATTTTTCAAAACACCATTCAACTTGCCTTCAACATCAAATGACGTAAACCCATGGTTTCCAGAACGTTCACAATAAACTACTACAGATTTCTGCAAAAAAGGCTTTGTTATCTCGAGAACAGATTCATCAGGAAGTGCACTTATTTTTGATTCATGCAGGACCAGAACAACTTTTGAAAATGTACGCCCATAATAACATAAAGAAGTCAGCTCATTATATGAACTGCAAGAAAAAAACACCTTGCCTGGTTTTACATCAACATCAGTTACTGTAATTAATTGCCGCAACTCATTCGCACTAACATTCTCAAGTCCTTTATTCGTTAGAATCAGTGCTTTCATCTTCGTAAGCAATTTTTGCCACATTCATTAACTTATCGCCTTCACCAAGACGCATAACGCGAACACCTTGCGTATTCCTGCCAGTAATACTAATACCTTTTGCAGGTGTTCGTATCAAAATTCCTTTCTGAGAAATAAGCATTAATTCATCAGTATCAGAAACACTTTTTATTGCTACAACCCTGCCATTCTTATTAGTAATTTTAATATTAATAACCCCTACCCCCCCTCGTGCAGTCAACCTATATTCACTAATTTCAGTTCGCTTACCAAAACCATACTCAGTAACAGTAACCAAAATTTTATCATCTTCTGCAATGGTTGCCCCAACAACCTTATCATCTCTCAAACGAATACCAATAACGCCCGTAGCAGTCCTACCCATAGAACGCACACCCAGTTCATCAAACTTCACAGCCATACCCTGCTCAGTTGCAATGATTATCTTCCTTATACCATCAGTTAACATCACAGATTGCAATTCATCACCCTCAACAAGATTCACCGCAAGAATGCCTCCACGACGCGGATTACTAAACTCAACCAAAGGAGTTTTCTTCACAGTACCATTTGTTGTAACCATAAACAAAAATTGATTCTCTGCAAATTCTTTCACAGGAATAAATGTTGACACTTTTTCACCCTGCATTAGTTGAAGCGCGTTCACAATAGCAGTACCTTTTGCGTATCTTCCTGCCTCAGGAAGCTGATGCACCTTCAACCAATGCACTTTACCAAGATTCGTAAAACACAACAGAAAATCATGCGTATTTGCAACAAAAACAGTCTCAAGGAAATCTCCTTCGTTTGTCTCAGCAGCAGTAATGCCCCTACCACCGCGCTTTTGCTGCTTATACGTATCAACAGGAATACGCTTCACATAACCAGCATGCGTAATTGTAACAACAACATCCTCTTGCTTGATTAAAGATTCATCATCAGTACTCTCAAAATCACCTTCAATAATCTGCGTTCTTCTTGCATCGCCATATTTATCCTTTAACTCAAGCAATTCAGATTTGATAATTGCCAAAATCTTCTGCTCACTCGCTAAAATAGCTTCCAGCTCTTCTATTTTTTTGAGCAAACCAGAATGTTCATTACGAATATTCTCTTGCTCCAAAGACGTTAACCTGCGCAAAGTCATATCAAGAATAGCCTGCGCCTGCTTCTCAGACAATGCATACTCCTGCATCAAACTATCTTTTGCAACCTGCGCACTACTACTTTGCTTAATTAGCTTCACAATTTCATCAATATCATTCAATGCAACTATTAACCCTTCAAGAATATGTGCTCTGTCTTTTGCCTGCTGCAAATCAAAACTTGTGCGTTTTCTAACTACTATCTGACGGTGTTTGATAAACTCCCCGAGTGCATCTCTTAACGAAATAACTTTTGGCTGATTATCAACCAACGCAAGCATATTCATACCAAAAGATTCCTGCAAGCGCGAATGTGCAAATAGCTGATTTAATACCAATTCTGCATTTGCGTTTTGCTTTAACTCAATAACAACACGCAAACCATCCCTATCAGACTCATCACGAATATCAGAAATTCCAACAATCCTCTTATCATTCACCAACTCAGCAATCTGCTCAATCAACTGCGCCTTATTCACCATATACGGAATTTCAGAAATAACAATACGCTGCCTACCCTTATGATCCTCAACCTTTGCCCTTGCACGAACAACCAGCTTTCCTTTGCCCGATGCATACGCTGAACGTATTCCAGAAGTTCCAATAATAATGCCACCAGTTGGAAAATCAGGAGCAGGAATCTTCTGCATCAACTCTGAAACAGTCACCTCGGGATTATCAATCATCGCAACAACACCATCAGCAACCTCATTCAAATTATGCGGCGGAATATTCGTGGCCATACCAACAGCAATACCAGAACTTCCATTGATTAAGAGATTTGGAATTTTCGAAGGAAGAACAGCAGGCTGCTTTAATGAACCATCATAATTAGGAACAAAATTAACTGTTTCCTTATCAATATCCTGAAGCAATTCCTCTGCAAGCTTCTTCATACGCGCTTCAGTATAACGCATTGCTGCTGGATTGTCACCGTCGACAGAACCAAAATTCCCCTGACCATCAACTAACGGATACCTCAACGAGAAATCCTGAGCCAAACGAACCATCGTATCATAAATAGCTACATCACCATGCGGATGATACTTACCCATCACATCTCCAACAATTCTTGCAGATTTCTTGAACGGCTTATTATGCATCAGACCCATCTCATACATACCAAACAAAACCCTTCTATGAACTGGCTTTAACCCATCACGAACATCAGGCAAAGCTCTGCCAACTATCACTGACATAGAATAGCCCAAATAGGACTGTTTCATCTCTTTGTCAATTATTCTCGGAACTATTTTTTGCTCAGTTTGTGCAGATTCTGTTTCACTCATTTTGGGTTCTTTTTTAGAATGTCTTATCGACGATGAAATAGAGATTTTTTTGGTTTATAAATGTTACTCTAAATTTTTCAAAACTGCAGGACCAACTTTAAAACTTCTCCCGCAATAAACACATTGCTTGCTGTTCTTGCTTGGCAAATTAGTTCTTGACTGGTATTGCATTTTGTTCTTGCATTGAGGGCATTGAAGCAAAAGTTTCATTGTTCTTCCTCTGCTTTTTCTCCTGTCAGCAATCGTTTAATTTTTTCCTCAATCTTAGAATCCATCTCAGGCGGTGTTTTTGAAAACAACTTTGTATGTTCTTTTGCTTTGCCATGTTTTGCAGACATTACCTTTTCAACAAACTCAGGGCTTGCTTTTGACTCTTCCTGTTCATTCTGATCATCAATTACTACGTGTTCTTCTCCTTCTGGCTCTGCAAAGTTTACTGATCCTTCAAACTTTCCCCCACCATTCGCAGTCACACTTACTTCTTTTTCTTCAGCACCTTTACGTTCCTCTTCACCCGCTGGCCCCTGTTCTTCAAATTCTACTTCCTTTTCAGCAGTTGAGTCTTCAACAATTTCTGGTTGCACAATTTCTTCTGGCTCTTCAACAACGAGTTCAGAGTCCTCAAGTTCGCCTTTAACAAAATCTTCTGCAACTTCTCCTGACTTTTCGCGCTCTTCAGAAAATTTTTCAGAATTTTCTTCATCAGACTCACTTATTTCTGTTTCTTCAGAATCACCAGTTTCAGAAGTATCAACAAATTCTGATCTTACTTGTTTAATCGCTTGCTTCACTTCTTCTGATCCTTCCAACGGTTGAGCAAAATCCTCGACATCATCAGATGATGCCTCGCGTTCTGGTTTAACTGTTTCAGACTCTGCATCGTACACTTCCAAATCACCGACTTTTTCTTTAACCACCTCGATGCCTGTTGGCTCTAATTCATCAACAGGAACTATCATGTCAACTGTTTCAAGCGGCTTGCCACCAACAGAAATTGCTGGCTGTTTTGCCTTCTTAATCTGATCCTCTTCAAACTCATCAATTTCTTTTTCCTTTGCCTCGATTGCTTTCTCAACATCACCCAGACTTTCAAAACGCTTCTGCAATTTTTCATGAGAAATATCAAAATAATCATAGAATTTTTGCGACAAGCGAATAAGTTTTGTTCTTCCGCTCTTCTCGCGAGTAATAAATTCTGCTTTCTCTAATTCATCCAAATGATCATACGCTTTATTGGTTCTAATTTTAATAACATCACTCTGAAGTACTGGTGCTTTGTATGCAACAACTGCGAGCGTTTCCAAAACACTTTTTGCCAATTCAGTTTTCGTAACAACTTTTTTGACGATTTTTGCATATTTCTCACGCACAGTCAAACGCCAAGCAGTGCCTTCCTGAATAAGTATTGTGGGGCTTTGTTCTGCTTCTAACTCTTTTTGCAATTCTTTCAGAACTTCAAGCACTTCTTCCTCTGGCTTTTTGCAGAGTTTTGCGAGCTCAGATAACTCAATTTTACGTGCAACTGAAAAAAGCACTGCACCAACAAGTTTTTTCAATTCAGTCATGCTGCAACAAATATATCGCCTTCTTTTTTCAACTTTCCTTTTTTAATCAGATGATCAACAAAACCAGTTAATTTATCCCCTTTAATACCAACCAACTTCGAAAGATCTTCCAACGTCTGCGGCAATTTACACGCGAACAAAATAAAATTATGACACAAATTAACAACATTGTGATCCAACACTTTTTTTTCTGCATCGAGCTTCTTATATGCTGCGTCTGTAAAATGCAATTTTGCCTGAAAATCATTAATAAAACCTTCAAGATCTCCAAGCTTCATCACCATCTTATCAGGACTTAAAATTTCCACACTACTGGGCATACTTTCAAAACAAAAATCCATAAGCTCCTCTAATTTTTTGAAAGACACTTCCAACTCAACAAACTGCATGAACAAATTATCTTTTTCAACAGGCTCTTCGTACTTCTCAGATAACACATTAAAACCTGCTTCTTTTACTTTTTTCATATGATTGCGCAACTCAGCCTCAATAAAATCTTTTGGAGCGCCCAGAATCTCTACGATACATCTCATCACTATTGGTTCCTGTTCCATACAGATACAGAAAAATCAATTCATTATAAAGGTTTGCAAGATTGCCCAAAGGTTACTACTCCTGCATAGTTGTAAAGTTTTTTAATAGTCATTTATAAATAATCTCTCATGGCATTAGGTTTTCTTAAAAAGAAAAAAAATGAAGAATTGCCGCTCCCACCTCCACCAAGCGGAGCAGAGACGCGCATTGTAGGAGATTTAGAACCAATCAGACCACCAGGAACTCCAGAACTAAAAGAACCAGAACCATTCACATTTGAACAATCCCAAACGCGAGAGCCTCAATTCGAACCTTTACAACTAAATGAAATGCCTGAAGAAGAATTCAAAATACCAGAATTTCCTTCAATAAGTAAAACACCAGAACTATCTCTATTCGAGAAATTTCCAATACAAAGAACTCCTGACTTTGCAGAGCGTATGCAAAAACAAGAACGCCCTCAAATCCCACCACTAGACCTTCCAGAACTTGAAGAAAAAACAGGCATATCATTCGACCAGTTCCAAGAACGAACAACTGTAGAACACATCATCCCAGATCAAGCATTTATTGCCGTAGAGGATTATCAAAAAATAATTAACAACACAAATGCCGTTCGAGCAAGATTACTATCAGCTGAAACAATCGTTAAAGATCTCAATACGCTCAAAAGCAAAGAAGAAACAGCATTTGATGTATGGAGAAAAAAAGTCGAAGAAGTAGAAAAAAAAATATCATATATTGATAATCTTGTAGCACAAGCACAAAAATAATGGATAAAGATATGGAAAAGAGGAAAGAATGGACAGAGCACCAGTTTATGTAAAATTAGAAGAATACAAAGACATTGTTGATCTAGTTAGTCTGGCACGCGAAAAACTTCAACAAGCAAAAATGCTCCTTGGAAACATCCAAGAACTCAAAAGACAAGAAGACCAAGAACTCATGAACTGGGCAAGACAACTCACAGAAGCAGAACAAAGCATGAGCCAGATAGACAAAAGCCTAATGGAGCCAAAATAATGGTTGACGATGTTTTTTATGTAGGAATAAATGAATCAACAGAACTACGCAGAGAACTATTGACAAATTCTAAGAAACTACTTATTAGCTTAAAACAATACGAAAAATATTCACGAATTAGTGAGGAAAAAATTCAGAAAATCAGAGATTTGAAACACGTTTACGATGAACTCACAGTTCTTAACAAAAAAATAAGAGGAAAACTGCCAAACGTTCCAGTAAAAACACCAGAACAAAGTAAACAGTTTACAGTTAGCAGTAAACAATCAGAACCGATAAAAAGAGAACCAAAAACAAAAATAGATGTTCTTGAAGATGAACTTGACAAGATTGAGAGCAAACTGCAAGGATTGGAATAATTAAACTACTAATTTAACACTTCTGCAGCATCTTATCAGAAACCTGCTCAAACTCCTCGTAAAATTGACCAACAGCAACAAAATCAAAAGGAGTTGCTAAACAAATAAACTCGTCAACACGTTTTGCTATTTTTCGTGCAGTACTTGGTGGAGCAACCGGAACCGCAACAACCAGCTTTTTTGGCAATTGTTGTTTGATTAATTCTATTGCGGCCTCCATTGTATGACCTGTTGCGAGACCATCATCAACAATGATTACGGTTTTGTTTTTCAATTCAGCTGGTTTTTTGTTCCCCTTATACTGTTTGTATCTTTGTTTTAATGATTGCTGAATGCTTTCAACCTCTCTGTTTACGTATTCCTCAGAAATATCAAAATCAGGGTTCACAAAAAAACCAGACAGAGAAGCAGAACCAATAGCAACCTCAGAATTTCTCGGGCTACTGATTTTTTTTGTTAAAATAATATCAAGCGGAAGATGTAATTGATTCGCTAACGGCCTGCCAATTTCCAATCCTCCGCGAGGAATTGCAAGAATAATTGCTCCTTTTTTGTTTTTGTACTGTTTTAACTTATCTGCCAACAATTCTGCTGCGTGAAAACGGTTTTTGAACATCATGACTGCTCATACAACCCAATTAATTCTGCTTGCTCAAGAATATGCCCCTGCATTGCGCGCTCAACTTCAGTCTTTGTAGCACCTTCACTCAGATTAAGCGTTATGTCAAGCGCGTACAACTTGAAAAAGTAACGATGCTCACGATCTGGAGGACACGGACCAGTATATGCATTGTTGCCAGCTGAGTTTTTTCCTTGAATCCCTTCTGGAACTTTACCCTCTTCTATTGTTCTCACGTGTGACGGAATATTGAATATCACCCAATGATCAAATACTTCAATGCCTCTGCTTTCTTTCACAAAATCAGGAATGTCAGGATCATCCACAATTAACACCAAAGATTTTGCTTGCTCTGGAATGTTTTGGAACTGTAACGGCGGAATTATGTTCTCCCCATTACACGTGTACTTTGCAGGAATTTTACCATTGTTTTCAAAAACAAATTCTATTTTCATTGAAATCACCTCGCTTTGAGCAGCACAACTTGATAGAATAAGTACCAGTACAAAAAAGTTACGAAGAAAAACCAACACCTTGAAAATAATTGGTTTGTTTTTCTGCGTGCTGAAAAATGTTTTTTGCACGTTTGAGACAACAAAACCAGGCCACCTCTTTAAGAAAGAAGTCTTGCATATTTTCATCACTTGTGAATATTGCAGATTTTAGCATTGTTTGCTCTCACCAACTCTTTTGTTGCAATTTTAACTAATGAATTCTGTGATCCTCCTCCTGAATAAACAATTTCCTTTGCCATTACTTTTTCGTCAACAAGAAAAATCGCATTATAACCAAACGAAGGCGTTCCGCCGCAAGGATAACCTGTTTTTTCCAAAATTTCATCAGGAGTTGCTGTTCGCGGACGATACATGCCTAATAACTTTCCAACTTTTGTTGTACTTGCTTTATCTTCACCTTTCACAATTGCTACGATTAAATTGTTATCTGCTGTTATCATGCAAATATTTTTCACAAGATTATCTTCAGACGTATTAGCTGCTTCTGCAGCTTCTTTCACAGAATGACATGATTGGTTGAATGAAAAATGTTCTGCTTGAATATTATTTTCTGCAATATATTTTTTGAGTTTTTCTTCGTGTTGGTTCATAAAATTAGAAAAACTACCCACTATAAAACCTTTTTTGATTCACCCAAAAAAATTAAATTGTTATGGGCAGACCATTTCTGATTTCTTTTACCAAATACTCTTTGGTAAATCCACCTTTACCATCAGCAATTAAATGACCAGACGCGCCTTCATATTTTTTTAACTGATTCAAATAATCTGCAAGCACTGTTGTATCTGTACTTTTTGTAGCCTGCATGGCTTTTGCAATTAACATGACTGCATCATATGCTGAATCTGCACCAATATCAGGTTCTTTACCATGTCGTCTTTTATACTTATCTGCAAATTCATCAGTTGGCGTTAGGAAAGTCAAAAATTGCATTCCATCATAGGCACCATTTGCAGACGCAATTATATCCCTATCCAAAGTTATCGAATACATAGGCAAAGATATTCCCAATTCTTCCATGCTCTGCCCAAACAATGAACCAACCTGAATAGCTGCCGCAGTCAATACCACTGCATCAACATCTGCGTTCTTAATTTTCAAAGCATCACTACGAACATTTGTATCATCAACCTGCAAATCGATTGTTAATTTGATTGTTCCGCCAAGATCCTCAAAACGTTTTACAAACGCATCTGTTTGTGCTTGCACCCAGACTTCTTGCGCATTAACTACTGCAATAGTTCTATGTCCCTGATCGTACACGTAATCTGCCAAATACGTGGATAAAATATAATCATGAGGCCATGTATTAAACAAATAGTGGCTGCCCTCATTAAATTCTTTTACTCCCAATGATGGCGAGATCATCAACGCCTTCTTTTCATCAGCAAGATTTACCAACGGAAGACCTGTAAATGACCACGTAGTTCCAATAATTATATCTATATTTTCCACCTCTGTTAACATTTGAAACGCAGTTAATGCTCCTTTTTCACTGCTGTGATCATCCTGATGATTCACTACAATTTGTTTGCCAAGAACTCCTCCATCTGCATTAAGTTCTGAAATTGCTAAATCAATACCATTTTTCTCATCAGTTCCCCAAGAAGACCCATCACCTGTTAAAATAAGAATACTTCCCAGCTCAATCTGTTCACGTTCTGTTTGCCCTGAACATGCTACAATAAGCAAAAGCACAAACAAACATCCTATTTTCTGTTGTCTCATTTCAAATCACCACCAAACATACAACTTATATTCTGTAGAATACACATATAAACATTTATTCTCCTTTGAAGGAGGATTATATAGAAGATTTTAAGTATTCCCTAAACTTCCTGAGTTCATGGACACGCAAACTCTTGAAGAGATCGGGCTTACACACGCAGAAATTAAAGTGTACTTAGCACTGCTTGGATTCGGAACAGCAACAGCAGGACCAATCCTGGACAAAACAGGATTACATAACTCTGTTGTGCATACCACGCTTAACAGATTAATTGAAAAAGGGCTTGTCAGTTTTATCAAAGAAGGCAAACGAAACCATTATCAAGCTGCAAACCCAAAACACATATTAACATTTCTCGATGACAAAAAAGAACGCGTTCAAGAAATAATACCAGAATTACTTGCAAAACAACAAACAGCAAAAGAAAAACCAGAAGTTATCACTTTTCGAGGCGTGCGTGGTGTAAAAGAACTTCTTTACGAACTCCTTGAAGCAGGAGGAAACAAACAATACACACTCGGATCAACAGAAAAAGCATTTCTCCTTCCTGGAACGTGGTGGGAATCATACCACAAAAAAAGAGCAGCAAAAGGCATCAAAGCAAAAATCATCTTCAACGAATCACTAAAATACTGGAAAGCAGAAACAAAATACAAAAAAGCAGAAATACGCTACACAAAAAAAGGATTTGAACCCCTTACTGAAATAATCATTCGAAATGACAAAGTAGGAATTATTATCTGGACAGAAAAACCAATGGGTGTTTTGTTTCACAACAAAGCATTAGCAGACTCTTACGAAAAACATTTTCAACTCATATGGAATCAAGCGAAATAAGTTCGAAATAGGAAACATTTATATATTTCTCATATATTTGGTATATACTTGACGTTATGGTACAAGCAATGATTCAAATAAGTGAAGAAACAAATCGGGTTCTAAATATTGTTAAAGCAAAAGCAGGTCTCAAAGATAAATCAGAAGCAATAAATTATGTAGTTTCAAAATATGAAGAAAATCTCTTGGAACCAGAATTAAGACCTGAATACATAAAAAAAATTCAAAATATAGAGCGAAAAGGCAAATTCAGCAAGTACAAAAACCTTGCTGATCTCAGGAGAGAAATAGAGCATGCGTGAATTCTCAATACAAGAAAACCTCAAAAAATTACTCGGCAAATTAGAAAAAAAGGATAAGAAAACTTATGAAATTCTCTTGCGAAAAATGCAAGAAATATTAACTTGCGAGAATGTTGAACACTACAAAAACTTAAGAAAACCCTTGCAACATCTAAAACGCACACACATAAATAACTCATTTGTACTAACATTCAAATACGACAAAGAAAAAGATCACGTGCTTTTCTATGAGTTTGATCATCACGATAATATTTACTGCAATTAATTATTTAATCACCCCATAATGCAACTGAACTTCATCATCAGACAATTTATTCATGTTAAGAAGTTTTAACTTTGCTTCAAAATCAGCATCGGCAAATAATTTGATTCCTTTGCCAAAAAGAGTTGGCTCAATATCTAAATAAATTTCATCAACAATATTTTCTTTAATAAAAGACGCATTAAGAATGCCTCCTCCTGCAACAATCACGTGATCAAATTCTGAAAGTAAATTAAGAGCTTCTTTCGGAGTTTTAGCAAGCATATGATATGGCTGAAGCGTCTCAAAATCACCCTTGCTCACAACAGCAATTTTTACTTTTTCGAACTCTGAAAATTCAGGTTGTTTTGTTAATATGTTGTATGTTCTCCTGCCTACTATCAACGCACCTGCATTTCTAACAGCAGCACTGTAACTATCCCACTCTGTTTTAGATATCCAACTCGTATCATCGTCCTCTTTTGCAACATATCCGTTTGCACTAATTGCCATGTACAAAATAACTTTCATTCTTCAACCTTCATGTGCTGCTTAAGCAACTCGAACCAGCTATATTTAATTTGCGCATATTCCTCCTTGCAACCAATTGCGCGTTCTTTTGGCAGCACATCCAAAACAGGATCTGCGAAATCAGAATTGCTACCGTACACCCAACAAGCAACATTAAAGAAGCGTTGCAAATCTAAAGAATGCTCATCCCAAAAAGCAAGATCCTGAACATCTGTTTCAACACCGCTCAAACCAAAAAACAACGCGCCTGCTAACGCCGCTTCCTGCATTTCAAAACTTCCTTCAGCAAGAATAACCGTAGCAAGCTGATCAACGGCATCTTCTTCTTTACCTGTAACCGGCAAATTGAATATGTCAATTACTGCATGACCAAGCTCGTGGAAAAACACAAAATACGTTGCACTCAAAACAGCCCTGCCATGCTCTTCATCAGAATCTACAAACTCTTCAAACAAGTCTGCAAAATAATTCATCAACTCATAACACATTACCACTTGCTTTTGCGCAGGAAAATAAAACGCATTAACTTCTTTACACTCAGAAAAAACAATTTGCACATCATATGGCAAAATAAAAACAGAATTCAAAAGCTGAACAGTTGAATCAAATACTTCTTCCTGCAAAACAGATCTGAGTTCAGCATACTTTTTTGTTACGGCAAAACTTACCTTAAAATCACCAGCGTCAACAAACTTTTGCTGCAACGGACACTTTGCAAGTGAATCTGTAACTGAACCATCCCAGCACTGCACTGTTTGACGCTCAACAATCTGAGGCTGAGAACAAGAAAAAAGAAACAGTAAAAATAATATACTTATTTTATTCATAAACTTGCTAATTTAGTCAGATATAAAAATATATCATTCAAGCCACATATCACACACATTATCAACCAACTTATCAATAAAGCTTTCTCTGTGCATAATCAATAAGTGAACTAGCTTTTCTTTAGCTATGACAAATCCATAATATGTTTTCTTTCCATTCTGATTTCTTTCAATAATTCCTTTTTCTTCCAACTTTTTAATGTGCCAAGAAATAGTCGATGGTGATAATTTAACAAATTGTGCAATCGCTTTATGATTTGCTTTATTCTTAATCAACAAGAACAATAATATGTTTCTTATGCTTCTTTGTCTAAGTAAACCCAACAAAACCTTGTCATCTGATGAAAAAAATTTTGGAAAATAACGCACCTTATTATTCTCCTTTACCTCAGATAAAACACCATGTCTAACTAAAAAATTCAAATGATGCTGCAAGGAACCTGTTGATAGGTTGGTTTTTCTTTGAATCTCTCTAAAATGAGATCCCGGGAATGCTTCTACTGTTTGAAAAATTTTTTTTCTTACATCAAGATCCAATACAGATTTTTGCATTATACCCTCATTTCTTCAGCATGCCAAACAAAAATATAAGCACTATGATGAAGTCAAGAATGCTTGCAACAGGATCAACAAACGAAAGCTCTGCAATAAATAGTTCATGACTAATCAAAAAGCCCTTAATTGCGAACAGCAAAAATGCAACCCAAATAAACAACAACTTAAGTTTTTCAGTCCTAATATGTGCTATCAAAGATACAATAAATAATACTGTTGCGATAATGGCACTTCCAAAGTAAAATACTTTCTCCAATTCCAAACCAAATATCTCTATATCATCCTCAAATTCCTCAGCAGTAACTAACGGAGTGCAGAATAATAAAATAAAAACTGACAGCAACAACATAGCAGGTAATTTCTTTTTCATACGACCTCCTCAATCACGTTCTATACCTAACACTGCACCGGTTTCAATATCAATAACCACATCAATCTCATCACCACCATCACGAATTTCAACAACAAACGCATCTTTACCACGTTTACGCTCTGCTTCAACATCAGTAACCCTGCCAGGAACTTGAGACAATGCAATCATCTTGGCTTCTTCCTGCGTCACCCTTGCCCTCCTTAATACTTCTTTATCCACGGGGATGTCATCGTCATCAGATTCATCACTGTCATCACCTGTTTCATCAATATCTTGGTAAACTGGTTGCGTATTCGTTACAACTGGTTGTTGGACTGTTGGTTGTTGATGTGGAACAACAGGAAGTGGTTTTGGCTTTGCAAAATTCATTGCCAATAGTATTCCTGAAATTAACAAAATAATTAATAAAATCAAAAGCGTTGCTATCAATGCTGATTTTTTCATATTTGGTTTGAAAATTTATTAGTTTAAATAATGATTAGTACAAGGATAGAACTGCGTTAATACAGTCTATTGAAACATGCAAATATATAGTCTCAAAACACAACTTTTAAATAATAGTTAGGTTTAAACTAACTAATATGAAGAAAGAAGAAAACGTCTTGAACTTATTTTTCGAAGAGCCAACAAAGCAATGGCATTTTGAAAACATAATTAAAACTGCTAAAATCAGCAGACCACAAGCAGCACAATGGCTAAAAAATTTCGCTAAAAAATATCTTATTAAAAGAATAAAAACAAAAGGCAAGATGCCACACTACATTGCAAATTATGAAAGTGAAGAATATCAAATTAGCAAGAAGCTTTTCGCTCTCAACAAGCTGGCAGAAACTGGATTTTTTTCAGATTTAAAAAAACTCACTAAAGCAAAAACAATCATACTATTTGGTAGCATGAGTCGTTGGGACTGGCACAAAGACAGCGATATTGATTTATTTGTGTATGGGAGTTCTGAAGGATTGAACAAAAATTTTTACCGAGGAAAACTACATAAAGAAATCCAAATTTTTGAATGCAAAGATAAAAGAGATTTGGCAAAATATAAACCAGCCTTACTCAAAAATATATTAGAAGGACAATTAATAAAAGGAAACTTAGATTTTGTGGAAATACATGCATAAAGAAAGAACAAAAGAAAACATTTACGACGTTTGTATAGCTGAAGGATCATACTTGCCCTTATCTGAATTTGATGAAAATCAAATCAGGGACATGATTAAATTAGCATTTAAAGACTTAGAAACTGCAAAGAAGCTGATTAAAATTTCTACCAAAGACAGCGATGACTGGAACGCAATATACAAACTACACTACGATGCTTTGCACACTATTGCAGAAGCTCTTGTAAGAATTGATAAAATAAAAATCAAAACACATGAGTGCTTATTCGCATACTTGTGCCAAAAACACTCTGAATTAGAATTTAACTGGGAATTTTTTGAAACTATCAGAAGCAAAAGAAACCGAAGCACATATTATGGCGAATCAATAAGCAAGGAACAATGGAAAAATGTTGAATTGCAGATGAATCTATATATTAAAACTCTTAAAAATGCTTTAGAAATGCAATTCGCATCATCACCTTCCTTTGCAAACTCCCCATAGCACTCGCCACCATGTAAAGAATAGTTGTCATAAACAAGCAAGAATTACTGATTTTTATATTGATTTCTAAGATTTGCGCGCGATCAGTGTAACATGAGGTTGGTTAACTAACTCTACTTTATACCCCTCTTCTCTAAGCAAACTTGACAGGGCACAGTATGTTTGCTCACCTGCAACCCTATGATATGCAGCAACAATAAACTGAGCACCATAAGCGATTGTTTCAGAAGCTCCCCTGAATGCTTCAAGTTCATGCCCTTCAATATCCATCTTCACAACGATTGGCTTGCTCGCAGTTCTTGCTTCTGCTGTTAATGAATCCAAGGTTATTGTTCTTACATCAACCAGCTCTGATCCATTTCTTCTGTAATCAGGATTAACAATTTGAGATTCAACACCATTTAGTACTAACTGTTTTTTTCCAACACCATCAGATAATGCCAGCTCTAAACTTGCAACATCTACGCCGTTCAAATCCAGTACTTTTTGCAGATAGGCTCGATTAACCGGATCTGGCTCTAAAGCCACAACAACACCAGAACCAACCATTCTCGAGGCTAACACTGCAAATTCTCCAGGATATGCTCCTGCATCAATAACAAGTGCTCCCTCTGCAAAAGGCTTTGTAAAATACGGCGGAATCTCAACACCCATACCCAACAAAGGAACAATAGACTCTCTTGGAAACAGAACTTGCTGGCCTTGTAGCGGCCCATCTGGAAATGTTACACGATAACAACTCTTCCCAAGATCATACGCTACATCAATGCCTCCATTTCTTGTAGCACGATGATGCACATATCTCAGTACTTCTTTGAACGGTCCTTCTGGAACAACTCTATTAACCAAATCCTTTAATCTTTGCATGAATCAGAAATCTTGGCAACCGTTTAAAAAATGTTTTAAGAAAAATTTAGAAATGCGGAGGGCAGGTAGAGACAAGACGCTGCGCTCTTCTGTCTAACCTTCCCTCAACGCAATCTACTCACTGCGTTCGTAATGCGGAGGGCAGGATTTGAACCTGCGAAGACACTAAGTCAATAGCTCTTGAGGCTATCCCCTTTGACCACTCGGGAACCTCCGCGAATTGCTTTGAAGTATAGGGAACTTTGAAAAACCATTGGAATTTAGTCAAAATTCCCAAGCCAACACTAAAAAACCAAGGGTTTTTGGTGCCAGAAAATCTCTGATTTTCTTGGGCTTTGAATACCGACGACAAAAATCATAGGGCGTTCACGACATTGACCAAAAAACTGATTAATTCAAAATTTCCTATAAAGAATAACCCAAAGTATCCTTTTAAAAGTTATTGGTTTATTAAACGAAATAGAATACTATAGAAAAAAACTAACAATAATAATTAATTCGTGCATCTGGCATTGATCCAGGATTTCTCCTTATGTATTCGCAAAACAATGCATGTGTTAATCTTGCTTGTTCATATGCCTCACTTACATATCCGTTTTCATCATTATCCAAGACCAATGTACGATCTGGTGCCTGCCGTGGCAACGATGCTGTTTGATCTGGAATCGGTGCAGCAAATTGGTCTCGACCAGCAGAAGGTCCTAGACGCGGAACGTTGCCTGTTACATCACCAGTAAAACTCACAAAAGCCATTAAACCAAGAGCTATCACTGCAACTACCAGCAACGTGGCCATAGAGCTTGATTTTGTCATGTGCTTACCTCCAGTATACAAGCTAAAACTGCTTTCCTTATCTTAAATTTTGAGCAAGTATAGTACGACAATACTTATTTGTCAGAAAGACAAAACTTAAATACCTCCTTTCAAACAAGGGCAAGCTATTCTCTGCAGAACAGGGAGGTGCAACATGAAATATGAACTAAAAGCATACGACGAAGATGAAGACAATAGCTGGGACGATGATGATAACTTGGGAGACGACGATTAAAATATTAATTGCCGCGAAAGCGGCTTTTTTTCTTCTTCGATACTCTTAAAAACACATACGCAATTCTGAAGTTCATGGATATACAAATAGCAGCTGTTGGTGGCTACGGTGAAGTTGGCAGAAACATGACTGCTGTAAAAGTCAACGATTCTGTTGTGATTTTTGACATGGGTCTGCATTTACCAAACTACATCAAACTAACAGAAGAAGAAATGGACAACACTACAAGAAACAGCATCAAAACACTACAAACAGCAAATGCAATTCCCCTTGACTACACCATAGAAGATTGGCGATCACAAGTTATTGCAATTGTTACAACACATGCGCACCTTGACCATTTAGGAGCAATACCCAGACTTGCAAAAAAATACAAAGCGCCAGTAATCTGCACACCATATTCTGCAGCACTCCTGCGCATAATTTGCAGAGATGAAAAAATAACACTGCCTAACAACATAATAGAAATGAAAGCAGGAGGAATAAAAAAACTCAACAAAGACCTAGAAATGGAATTTGTACACACAACACACAGCACACTACAAACAATCATTGCTGTGCTTCACACTCATACAGGGTCAATCATATACGCAAACGATTACAAACTAGACAACGCACCAGTATATGGAAACCCGCCCGATTACCCACGATTAAAACAATTAGGAGATCACGGAGTTCTTGCACTTATGCAAGACTGTATTTATGCAGGAAACCCAAGAAGAACACCCCCTGAACAAGAAGCAAAAGACAAACTACGAGACATATTATTCAGAATACCAGAAAATGAAGGCATACTTGTAACAACATTTGCAAGCCACGCAGTAAGATTAAAAACAATTACTGAATTCGGGAAAAAACTCGGCAGAAAAGTTATTTTTCTTAGTAGAAGCATGGAAAAATACGCCATGGCTGCAAAAGACGCAAAAATTTTTGACTTAAGCCAAACAGCAGACGTTATAAAATATGCGCGAAAAATACGAAGAAAAATCGCAGACGTAATAAAAGACGGCAAACATAAATACTTACTTGTAGTATCAGGACATCAAGGAGAACCAAACAGCACCCTCAACAAAATGGTACACAACATTTACCCCTGGAACTTCAAAAATGACCATATTATTTTCTCATCACACATCATTCCAGCAGAAATCAACAGAAAAAACAGAGCAACACTAGAACAAAACCTCAAAAAAATAGGAGCTCACATTTACACAGAAGCACACGTATCAGGACACAGCAGCAGAGAAGACATGCGAGACATTATCAACATGCTCAAACCAAAACATCTAATTCCAGCACACGGCGAAATGCACATGATGGAAGCGTTCAAAAGCTTAAGTGAAGAAATGGGATACAAAGAAGGAAAAACACTTCACCTTATCTTAAATGGAGATCGGAAAACAATTAAATAAAAATCCCAACCACCGCAAGCAGTAGGGTACAAGAAAATTCTTTGAATTTTCTGTACAAGAAAAGCAAAGCATTTCTGTGCAAGGAAATCATGGTAATTTCCTGCACACAAAATTGAAAATTTTGTTGTGCCCAGAAAATTTTTCAAATTTTCTCGGGTTTAAAGTTATGATACTCCATCAATTGTAAGAAAAACAAGGACGAACCCAACCGCCCCAAGGAGCGGAGTATCATAACAAATAAAGTATTAAACTTTGATTTGGGAATGACTCTACTCCAGTATAGTAATCTATTTAAACTCCTGCTAGCCTAAAATCAACTGTTAGAAAGGGGGAAAAGATTATGAAACTAGTATTGGCAGATCCAACCATTCTTAAAGACAGCATCAGCGTAATTTCAGACCTTGTAAACGAGGCGAGCTTTAAAATAACCCGAGACGGACTTGAAATGATCGCAATGGACCCGGCAAACGTTGCAATGGTTATTTTTAAGTTATTATCAAGCAGTTTCACAGAATACGACATTGAAAACGAAAGAGAAATAGCAATAAATCTAGCAAACTTCAGACAAATCCTCAAAAGAGTAAACGCAAACGATATTCTAACCTTAGACATTACCGAAGACAACAAACTACACATCAAACTGAAAGGAAGAAACACAAGAACTTTCAGCATACCACTTATCGAATTGGAAGAAAAAGAACAAAGAATACCAAACTTAACATTTCCAGTAAATATCAGCACCACAAGCAACATTCTAACAAACGCAATAGCAGACGCAGACATCATTGCAGAAAGCGTTACATTCTCAGCAGAACCAGACACGTTTGCCATTGCGGCAGAAGGAAACCTAAGCAAAGCAAACATAGAAATCAAAAACGGCGATGAAACAAAAATACAAACAGAAAACCAAGAAAAAACAAAATCAAAATATTCAATAGAATACCTCAAAAAAATGATCAACGCAGGAAAACTCGCAGACAATGTACAAATATTCTTCAGCAAAGATTATCCACTAAAACTAGAATACAAAGTTATGGATAAATTGTTATTGAGTTTTATTCTAGCACCAAGAGTAGAGAATGACTAAATTCTGAAAAGAGGTAAAGATTAAAAATAGAGACTTGCTGTTTAAACATATGACCTTAACAATATACCAAATACCAAACTGCCCCTTCTGCAAAAAAGTACGCAGAAAACTAGATGAACTTAAACTTGAATACGAAACAATAGACATTGATCCAATCAGCAGACCAGACATAGTCATGGAAAACAGCGGAACTGTGCCTGTATTAATTGACGATGGAAAAATAATTCCAGATTCAACACGCATTCTCGAATATTTGGGGAAGAAATACAAACACTACGAAGAAGAGTAAGGTTTTTATTACATGCAATGAATTAAAAAATCATGCAAACACTATTACTCCTGCGACCTCAGCAATGGTACAAAAATTTTCTTGTGTTTGTACCTTTAATCTTTTCAGGAAACCTAACAAACAATCCTGCACTAATTGCCGCCCTGCTCGCTTTTGTAAGCTTTTGCTGTTTTTCATCAGCAACATACATTATCAATGATTATGTTGACAGAGAAAAAGACAGACAAAACCCTGAAAAAAAAAACAGACCATTAGCAGCAAAAACAGTCGGTGCAGGAACTGCTTTTGTTTTAATTATTGCCTTACTTATAGTTGGATTTTTTATTGCAAACAACATATCAAAAAATGTTGTACTTGCAGGAATTGCTTACATACTACTCAGTCAAGCATACACTTTCTGGTTAAAACACGAAGTATATGCAGATATTATTCTATTGTCTGTCAACTATGTCATAAGAGCTATGGCTGGCGCATACGCAATAAACGTTTTTATCAGCCCATGGCTCATGGTTTGCGTCTTTTTCCTCGCACTCTTTTTAGTAGTTGGCAAACGACACGCAGAAGTTAACTTACTTAAACACAAAGCAGATAAGCTGAGGAAAACACTTGCAGGATACAGCGAAGATATTGTTACCAGTATCTGCACACTCGCAACAACTACTTTGATTTTAGCATATACACTCTACGTTTTTTTTGGAATACACCATAGATTGTACATAACACTTCCGTTTGCAATTTATCTTATTCTCAGATACTACGGATTCGTTAGAACAGGGCACACGATTGCACGACACCCCCACTATATTTTTCTTGATAGCAGAATGGTTATTGGACTGTTGTTATGGCTTGGAATTACGCTTTTGATACTTTACTAATCACTTATTTCCAAAATAGAACATCTTCTGAATATCAACATCTTCTGGCTTAAAATTGCCTTGCCTTGGATGCTCAACTTTTGGCTCAGTCTTCAAAGGAACCTGCTTATCTTTAGGAATCGGGTGCGATTCAGAAAACTTGCCAAGCTGAGAACGTACACTATTCAATTCACCAATCAACTGGTTAATTGTACTGCGAAACAAGGAAAGCTGCTGATCAACATATTGCTTGTTTTGCTCCAACAGCAATTCAACCTTGCGTATTTCAAGCGCTGCAGTTGGACGATCTACCTGCATTGATTCTGACAAAGGCATTGCTTGTTTTCTCGGTTCAATCGCTTCCTGCGCCTGCCTAAACGCATCTTCACTTGATTCAGCAAAACGATGCTTCTTCAACTCCTGAGCTAATGAATTCACCTTCAATAAATTAGAAACATCCATACAAACACCTCATTCTCTTAACACCAAATAACCATCATGAATCATATATCTGCGACCTTGCGGAGGAGCGGGGCGAGGAGCTGCCAACGGAACACGCATAGGTGAAATACCACTAAGCACTCCTGAACACTTCGCACAATACACTTTTTTACCTTCCTGCTTTACAATACATAACTCACAAACTCGCTTACCACACCAAGTACATCCGCCAATTCTTTCTTTTCTATGACGATCACATTTCTCAATCATTTTTGCCTTCCAAAATTCTGCTCTACAAACTGAGCCATCATATGATTGCCAGCAAGTGTATAACACTGCAACGCTGTAGCAATAAGATTTTCACGTAAACAAACATCACCCAAAGCAGACAATTTTTCTGAATTACCTGCAAGCTCAAAAGCTTTCGAAGCGTACCCGAGCTGCCGCTCACGCAACGCTTTATCACCGACTTCAACAAGTTTTTGTTTATTATTCAATGAACTAAATACTTCAATAGCATAATCATATTTTTCTTTTCGTAAGCATTCATCGCCAACAGACGCTAAACGAGGAACATCATCAATTGCGCGAAACGCCTGAATAGCAGCACCAAGCTTACCATCCTCTAAACATTTTGATCCTATCTTGCTCAATTTTTCATGATTTCCAGCCAAACGATAACACTCAATTGCATTCTCAAACAAACCAACACGCTCATAATCAATACCGATATCAGAAATTCGCGCATGATTACCAGCAAGAATAAACGCTTTCATTGCTTCCTGCAAGCGACCCTTGCGAACGTACTCTTCACCAAAACTATTTAACAAAACAAGACGCGTTGACTCATCAAACATTGACAAATTCACATTATCTAATCCTTTCTCCAACAAGGCAGGAAGAATTTTCCTCATATTTTCAATTTGCACAGACTGCTGCTTAAGCACATTAACTGACTCAACCGCAGACGCCATTGTTTCTAATATATCCATTCAACACCTCTTTAACAACACCAAAAATCAAGGCATACCAATATATAAATGTTACTTTTTAGTATACTGGAAAAAGTTTGAAATAAAGAAAAACGCACTATTCCCCGACCTGAAGGTCAGGTATTTCGCTCAAAAAATTCAATGCATTTTTTGGCGCCATAAAATTCTTAAGAATTTTATCAGTATCGTGCGTTTTTCTACAGCGAAAAATACATTTTTCGCGTACAGAAAACCTAAAGGTTTTCTTGTACAGGAACTAAAATTCCTGATACGCAAACAACTTCGTTGTTCGCGATACTTGCAAAGTTCGCCCTAAAGGGCAGGGTTTTAAACCCCAGTGCAAAGTCCTGCGAACTTTGCAATAAGAAGTTGACATTAAAGAGAGAAAAGCCAAAAAATTAAAAGCCCATCAACCATACTGAGCACATGAATATTATTTTGACTGTTTTTGCTGCATGGCTCGTCAATCAAATCATTAAAATAATTATTGCTAAACGTATTAATTCTTTTTTCAAAATTGGAGGAATGCCAAGCTCCCATGCAGCACTCTCAAGCGCATTGGCAACAACAATAACACTCACAGACGGGTTTTTAGCAAGCAGCAGCGCAATAAGTTATGTCTTGCTTGCATTTATTTTACACGATGCGTACAGAATACGGAAACAGCATAACATTTCTGAGTTGTTAGCAGGAATATTCGTCGGAACTATAATCAGTCTAATAATGTTTCATGTGTAATTAAACGATTCCTGCAATAAAGAAAAACGCACTATTCCCCGACCTGAAGGCCGGAGTATTTCGCTAAAAAATTCAAGAAATTTTTGGCGCCATAAAATTCTTAAGAATTTTATTGGTATCGTGCGTTTTTCTACAGCGAAAAATACATTTTTCGCGTACAGAAAACCTTGAGGTTTTCTTGTACAGGAACTAAAGTTCCTGATACGCAAACAACTTCGTTGTTCGCGATACTTGCAAAGTTCGCCTAAAGGGCAGGGTATTAAACCCCAGTGCAAAGTCCTGCGAACTTTGCAATAATCAAACCCGCGGAACTCCTGAAAATAAAGACTCTAAGCCAGACTTTAACACGGCTGGCTCAGTAATCTGATCATGTGTATGCGGGTACAATATCCACTTCTCATTTACATCAGGATTCACAAAAAAAATACACAAATCTTTTTTTGACGCCAATTTTTTCCAGTCTCTAAGCACAAAATCAAGATTTTGTTTTTTATTGAGAAGCATTACCTTGACAACGCCTGGAGCAAATATAATCTCATCGATTTTTTGTAAAACGGGAAACACAAAAACACGCACCAAACCATCTCTTCTGTGCACAACAAAACCGTCAGAAACATCCTCAAACTTAACAATAGCTCCCTCTAACAAATCGCGTTGTTGCAGAAAAGTCTTTGCCCATTCATTTAAATCAGACATGGTCACGATGTTCGGCAATCACTACTTAAACTTTTATCGCTCCTAATTAGTAAGTAGTATGTGGTAACCAGTAAGCAGCACACAGTAAAAAGTAAAGAGTTCAGTGTTTATAGCATACAATTTAAAGATCGCAAAAAGTAACTACCATAATTAAGATAAGATGGGGCACTCTAAACCAGGATTACAATTCCTGCTCACTTCAGTTCTTATTCCAATACAAGAAGTTTTACGGAAGAAATGATCTTCATATATGACCATTTCAAATCCCATACAATCACAGAATTGCATACTTCTTTCTTCCTCAAACAAATCACAAGTAGGAAAAGGTGACAATTTAACAATGATTGCAATGAGAACTAAAAAAAATAATAACTATCAGTCCTATCATTTTCAAGTTCATACCAATTTGTTACTAAACCTTATTTAATAATTATGCTGCTTCAACTGGCTCTTCATCCTCAGAATAACTAGGCATTGCAGCTTTGCTAATGATCATGATATCACCAACTGCTTTTACAAGTTGATGAGGAACAATGACTCCTTTTGCGCTGCCAAGCACTCTGCTCAAAAAAGAACTCTTTGTTGCACGAACACGCCAACCATGAACCTTATTCTGCGAAAGAATTGATTCTTCAACATCACCAAAATAATCACCTTCATCAGTAAAAACCCTAATATTATACATTTCCTGAATTTGCTTCATTCTCAACATATGCTCAGCCTCCTTAGTTACCATTCTTTAAGAGTTAAGATATTTAAACATTTCGAGAACGCAGTTTGAGGTAAGAAGTATGAGTTAGGAAAGAAAGGGGAGTTCATACAATATTTAATAAATCACGCAAATACACAAAAAAAACATGAAACTCACAATCATCGGAACAAGCCACATATCTCCTGAAAGTTTAAAACATGTAGAAGAAACAATACGTGAAAAAAAACCAACAATCATCGCTGTTGAGCTTGACAAGAAAAGACTTGCTGCGCTGCTACAAAAAAAATACAACCCGCACACGAAAAATTTTTCGCTCAAAGACATCAAAAGGATAGGACTTAAAGGCTGGCTATTTGCACAAATAGGCTCATGGGTAGAAAAAAAACTGGGCAACAAAGTAGGTGTGAGTCCTGGGACAGAAATGCTAAAAGCGATAGAAATAGCACAACAAACAGGCGCAAAAATAGCACTAATAGATCAAGACATAGAAATAACACTTAAAAAATTCTCAAATGCGCTAAGCTGGAAAGAAAAATGGACTTTTGCAAAGGATCTTATCAACGGATTAATATTTAAAAAAGGCATCAAATTTGACCTTGCAAAAGTTCCATCACACAAAATAATCAACAAACTAATCAAAGAAGTCAAAACAAAATACCCTAACGTTTACTGCGTTCTCATAAAAGAGCGCAACGAAGTCATGGCCAAGAAACTTGCACACATATTACTTAATCACCCTGATGCAGAAATTGTAGCAGTTGTCGGAGCAGGACATGAAAAAGAAATAAACTTGCTTGTTAAGAAAATATATAAAGAGCATAACATACAACCTCTTTAAAAAGAGGCAACATGCGAAATTTCGTAGATAAATTAAACAAATATTTCTGGTACACAAAAGCAGAGTTCAGAGGATTCATTATTGTGGTTTTGGCACTTGCATTTATCTACTCATGGGATCAATGGGGAACAACCTCTTTTGACTCTGCAATAGGACTTGTAAACTTCATTAAATCAATAATTTTTGTAGCAATTACTGTATTCATACACCACTCTGGCCAAAGAATCATGGCATTAACCATGGGACAAAAAGTCACACACTTATTCTGGTGGCACGGCATCATAATTGGACTTATCTTAGTATTAGTGAGCAATGGAAACATCAAATTCTTAGCAGCAACAGGAGCGATGATAACTACTGTACACATACACCGCCTCGGAGGATTCCGTTACGGACCAAACTTAACATCACTATCAAAAATTGCCATGACTGGGCCAGCAAGCAATATCATATTTGCAGCACTTATCAAAAGCCTAGAATGGATCAACTTGTTGCCAGAAAGCGTGTCTGTTCCGCTGTTTAACTTAAATCTTGCATTTGCTGCCTGGAATCTGCTTCCAATACCACCGTTAGATGGATCGCACATATTGTACACCTCACGTCTAACATACATATTTGTAGCAACAACAATAATCACATACATACTCTTGGCAATATTTTTAAACTTCTACTCATTCATAATAGCACTGCTAGTCGGAGGATTTGCCTGGCTTATATACTTGATAAAGACTTCACTTTAACATGGGAACTGCATTCACACCAACAAAACCGATATTAGACTGGCCAGAAATAGCAGCAGCACCATTTTTACTCATCGGATTGGCACTCGCAATATTCTCAAAAAATAACTTAATATTATACACTGTCTGCTTTCTTGTAGGCTTATTATTTGGCAGAGCCTGGTACGTTAACAAAACACGAGAAAAAGTACCAATCTTCCTTGCAATAATGACTTTCTTTCTTGGTTTTATTCTTGGAAGCTTATACGCAAATTTGCGCATCACTGTTTTCGTATTACTGCTTGGTGCACTTGCAGGATACTGGATACAAGAAAAAAACATAATTGAACACGTATTCTAAACGTAGAGAGTAAAAAGCTCAGAGCAAATAAAGAAAAACGCACTATTCCCCGACCTGAAGGTCGGGGTATTTTATCGTGCGTTTTTCTACAGCGAAAAATACATTTTTCGCGTACAGAAAACCTAAAGGTTTTCTTGTACAGGAACTAAAGTTCCTGATACGCAAACAACTTCGTTGTTCACGATACTTGCAAAGTTCGCCCTAAAGGGCGGGGTATTAAACCCCTCTACAAAGTTCTTGCGAACTTTGCAATAATCAAAAACAAGAAAGCCTATAAATAAAAGAAAAATCAACAAATACGTGCTAAAAGACTTTACTCCAAGACTATATCAAGAAACAATCTTAGCAACAGCAGCACTCAAAAACACACTAGCAGTACTGCCAACAGGAATGGGAAAAACAGGAATTGCAATACTTCTAACAGCACAAAGACTAAGCCAATACCCAAAATCAAAAATACTCATCTTAGCACCAACAAAACCATTAGCAGAACAACACCTCAATACATTCAAAAAACACCTTGATATTGATGAAGATAAATTCGTTTTGTTCACAGGAAACACACCACCAGCAAAAAGATCAGAACAATGGAACAAAGTACAAATAATATTCTCAACGCCACAAGGACTAGAAAACGACATCATCAGCAATTCCATCAACATCAAAGATATAAGCCTGCTCGTATTCGATGAAGCACACAGAGCAACAGGTGATTACAGTTACGTATTCATCGCAAAACAATACCAACAAAAAGCAGACTGGCCACTAATACTCGCACTAACTGCAAGTCCCGGGGGCGATGTTGAAACAATAGAAAACGTCTGCAAAAACTTATTCATCGAAGCAGTAGAAGTAAGAACTGAAAATGATCCTGATGTACAGCCATACGTCCAAGAAACCGAAATCAGCACTATAAGAGTAGAACTTCCTGAGCAGTTCAAAAAAATACAGCAACTTCTCAAACAATGCATTCAAGGAAAAACAAACCACCTCAAAGAATACGGAATCAGAGCAACAAACTTAGTAACCAAAAAAGATCTTCTGGGATTACAAAAGGAACTTCACGCAAAAGTTGCATCAGGAGAAAAAGATTTTGAAGCATTCAAAGCAACAAGTGTGCTTGCAGAAATCATGAAAGCGCATCACGCACTAGAATTATTAGAAACACAAGGAACAACCCCTCTAATTAATTATTTTGAAAATATGTACCAACAATCATACACAAGCAAAATAAAAGCAGTAAAAAACCTAACAGCCGACCTTGCATTCAAAAGCTCATACATACTCACACAAAAACTAATTGAACAAAATATTGAACACCCAAAACTTGCTGAAGTAACCAAACACGTTACTGAACAACTTGCACAAAACAAATATGCAAAAATAATATTATTTACACAATATCGCGACACTGCAACAAAACTTCACGATGAATTAGACAAACTGAACGTACTTTCGCAAGTATTTGTTGGACAAGCCAAAAAAAGAAACACTGGCCTTAGCCAAAAACAACAAGCAGAGGTACTCGATCAATTCCGAGACGGAATGTTCAACGTGCTCATCGCTACAAGCGTTGCTGAAGAAGGCCTTGACATACCAAAAGTAGATTCAGTAATATTCTTCGAACCAATACCAAGCGCAATACGACACGTCCAACGAAGAGGAAGAACAGGAAGACAAGAAAAAGGAGATGTAACAATATTTTTAACGAAAGGAACACGAGAAGAAGCATACGCATGGAGCGCAAAACACAAAGAACGACGCATGAACGATGCACTCGGACAATTACGAACACGATTACAACTTAAAATAAATCAGCAACCAACATTAAAACAATTCGATACATCTGTAAAAATTTTTGCAGACTATCGAGAAAAAACAACCGGAACAGTCAAAGAACTTGTTGAACAAGGAGTAACAATAAAACTCGAAATGCTCAAAAGTGCAGACTACTTACTAAGCAGTCGCGTAGGCGTTGAACTCAAAACAATGCAAGACTTTGTTGACAGCATTGTAGATGGAAGACTATTAGAGCAAATCAAAAACTTAAAAGAACATTATGAGCGGCCAATTGTAATCATACAAGGCAAAGAAAACATTTATGGCCTGCGAAACATTCACCCAAACGCGATACGCGGCATGTTGGGCACTATCGCAGTTGGATACTGTTTGCCAATTTTATACACACAAGACGAAAAAGACACTGCTGCACTTTTGATAACAATCGCCAAACGAGAACAAGAAGAAAACAAAAAAGAATTTAGCCCGCATGCTGACAGAAAACCTATGACAATTAAGGAGCAACAAGAATATTTAGTTAGTTGTTTGCCATCAGTTGGACCAAACTTAGCAAAAGAATTACTAAAACAATTCGGAAGCATACGCAAAATATTCGATGCAAATGAGGAGCAGTTAAAACAAGTGAAGGGCCTGGGCGATAAAATCGCAAAAGGAATAACAGGATTAATTGAGGGAAAATATAAGTAAACGTTTGCAGTCAGCAAGTCAGAAGTTTGAAGTAAGAGGTTCCAAAGTTGTTCCATCTTGTTTCACGAAGTTATTAAATACCTCCTTAAAGATCTTTTCTCTCAGAAGCCACCATCCACGAGTGCGAAGGGCTCAGTAAAATGGGCCCTCGCTACTCTATTTTTCTAATAGATACAGAGAGGAGACGTGCTACTGGCTTGCGGTCTTTCGGTTATGTCCTCTCTTTAAAACTCACCTGTGCTTCTAAACATTGAAAGCCAGACTATTTTGCGCTTTCTATTTTTTGGTCGATGGGGAGCTTTAAAGAGGGGCGAACAAAAACAAGGCAAGCGCAAGGAGCACGTCCCCTCTGTCAAGAACCACTGGTGATCGCTCCTTCGTCGCTCAACACCAGTGGCATGACTGTTCAGAAAATCATAAGAAAAAATAACCAGTGGTTCTTGATCATGCTCGGAATGCCACTCGCTACAGTAAACCACTCGTGATACACACTAGTGGCATTCCGACATGTAAAGAAAGCCAAACAAAATTATTTTTTTTGAAATAAGACTCACAATTAAAACTTCATCTCATGCAAGCGCTTTACACGCTCTTCAGTCCTAGGATGCGTACTAAACAACGCGGCAAAATTCTGCGCCCTAAACGGATTCACAATAAACAAAGAACTCATAGTAGCATTGCCACGCATTGGATGATGCTTCACAGAATTCTCTATCTTTTGCAACGCAGAAGCCAAATGCTTACCATCTTTCAACGTTTTAGCACCAGTAGCATCAGCCAAATATTCTCGCGAACGCGAAATAGCAAGCTGCAAAATCGCTGCAATAATTGGCGTAAGAATTGCTAAAACCAACAAGCCAACAATATTTTGCCCTTCATTATCTCTGCCAAAACCACCAAACAACGCAGCAAACTGAGCCATACTCGCAACATATGAAATAACTGCTGCCATAGTTGCAGCAACTGTTGTTACCAACATATCCCTATTTTTAACATGAGACATCTCATGAGCCAACACACCCTCAAGCTCATCTTTGCTTAACAACTTCAAAATACCCTCAGTACAAGCAACAACAGCTTTTCTAGGACTAGGTCCCGTAGCGAACGCATTTGGCGTTGGATTTGGAACAATAAAAATCTGCGGCTTAGGCAACTGCATTTTATGCGCAAGAGTTTCTATCATGCTATGCAATTGCGGATACTCTGACTTCTTTGCAGGCTTTGCATGATACATTGCGATTACTAATTTATGGGAATAAAACAACATACCAAAATTCATCAAAACCGCCAGAATTAAAGCAATTGTTAATCCTGCATTACCACCTAACAAAAAACCTACAAACAATACTAAAGCTGACAACGCTGCAAGCAAAACTGCTGTTTTAAGATGATTAAACATACAACTCAAAAAAAACATGTCTCTTATAAATATTGCGAACAGCATATTCACAGTCCATAAACTTTAAAAAGCAAGTATCTGGCTAACAAAACATGCCACATTTCCTAAAAAATTCAACATATATCTTTCTACTGATCACACTATTAGCCTGTGCCCCTACACAATTAGCACAACAAGAACAGCTTAACGCGATCGAACCCATTACAGAAACTCACACTGTTTCAACTGAAGAATTACAAAATGTACTTGCAGAATTTGAAAAACTAGATCAACAACATAACACGAGCTGGAAATTTGAGCAAGTTCCTGACAAAATCATCCCTCTCTCTGCAATTGAACCATGGACCTTACAAGTCCGAGAATTACAAGAAAACACTACTGACAAAGCAACAAAACACTTACTAGATGCACGACTGGCAATGCTCAGATCGCAAGCAGCGCAGTATGCCATGTTTTCATTCGGAGAACAAGGTAACCTCGCAATGGTTCAACAAGGGAAACAATACAAAGTAATCGAAACAATTGATTGTGATGATGCGCCAACCATTATTAAAACAGCAGAAATAAGAGGAGAATCATATGATTCATGGGTCGATTTCTATGTCAACATGGATTATGTACTCATGTCAAGTAAAAAAGCCAAAGAACTATTAGGCACAGGAGTAAACAACAGAACAAAATACTATTATAATCCAGGAATAGCACCAACACTCAAAATACTCCAAGCAACACAAAAAGCACTCAAAGAACAATGCAACATAACTGTAGACCTTCTCAGTGAAAGAATAAACAAACAAGAAAAAAGACCTGAAGGCTACATTCCTGAAGTATAGATGATGGTGCCAAGAAAAGACTGAAGAGCTTAAAATCGAGAACAAATAAAGAAATTGCCTGAAAACTCGCTATCCCCGCAACAAGCTGACGGGGTATTACGCGAGTTTTCTCGGCTTCGCCGACCAGCAATTTCAGTCTTTCAAAGTTGGTGCAGATAACCGCAGCAAGCTGCGGGGTATTCGACCCAACATTTGAAATAACAGCAAAGAACATATAAACTTCTTCACATCAGTAAAATTATGAGCACTTACCAAAAAATCCCTCTGAATATACTTCTTAAATATTACAAACAGAAACACATACAAGAAGCACTTGTGTCTGCTGCCACAAGCAAAGAAATTGCGGTAAGCTATGGCGGCACTGGATACGGAAAAAGACCCGATGTACTGCAATACCCTCAAGACATTCTGGAACTCGTAAAACAAGGCGCAACAAGCTTTCACTGCAGCGAAGAACTCTGGAACAACCCCTTACAAATCACCACAGGAATGAGTCCTGGAGAACTAAACAACATACGCACAGGATGGGACTTACTATTAGACATAGATTGTCCTGAACTCGAATATTCCAAAATCGCAGCAGACTTAATAATACAAGCACTTCAATACCACGGAGTAAAAAATATTGGAATCAAATTCTCAGGCAACCACGGATTCCACATAGGCATACCATTTGAAGCATTTCCAGAACGAGTAAACAATATCTCAACAAAAAACTTGTTTCCTGACGGACCAAGAAAAATAGCTGCATATTTGCAAGACATGATAAAAACAGAACTCACAAAAAGACTGCTCTCAATGCATGATATCGAAACAATTGCTAACAAAATAAACAAGAAAAAAGAAGAATTGTTTATTAACAAAAAACTCGATCCATTCACCATTCTAGCCATAGATACTATTTTGATAGCAACAAGACACCTTTACAGAATGCCATATTCGCTCAACGAAAAATCAGGACTAGCAAGCACAGTCATAAAACCAGAACAAATATTATCTTTCAAGAAAGACCATGCAAAACCTTTGACAATACAAAAAACATTTCCTTTTCTAGAACGCGAAAAAACCCTCCCTGGAGAAGCAACAAAACTACTTGTAAGCGCGTTTGATGCACAAATAGAACGCGAAGAAATAATCATTAAACCAATAAAAAAAGAATTTGAGCCAGTATTACACTCAATACCTGAAGAATACTTTCCGCCATGCATACAACTCATCTCTAAAGGATTAACAGATGGTAAAAAAAGAGCTGTATTTATCCTCATAAACTTCCTACGATCCTGCGGCTGGGAGTACAACGCAATAGAAGAATACTTGAAAAAATGGAATGAACTCAACCCCGAACCATTGCGAGAGGTTTTGCTGCTTGGACAACTTAGGCACCACAAAGCAAACAAAAAAACCATTCTGCCGCCAAACTGCAGTAACAAAGCCTATATGATAGACTTAGGAGTATGCAAACCAGACGGATTTTGCAAAAAAATAAAAAACCCTGCAAATTATACTATTGCCAAACAAAGAAATGTGACAAGACAAAATACAAAACACACGATCAAGAAAAAAACAGAAAAATCCAAAAAAGACGCTATCTCAGATGTTGCTTCCTAAAAAAGCAAGCTTTATAAAGGGCGGCTTGCCCCGAGAATATATTGACGAAAATCAACTGACAAGCCTGCGAATAAAGATTCCCAGTACAGTCGGTGCAAAAAAAGCACTTACTTTATTCTCACGGAATTTCGCAGGAACACAGTAAAAATACAGCAGGAACACAAAAATAACGAGATAAAATGCCTAGAATCAGAAATCCAAGACGAGGAAGCATGCAGTTTTGGCCAAGAAAACGTGCCAAAAAGTTAGCTAGCAGAATAAGATCCTGGACTGGAAAAAATACAAAAATTCTCGGATTTGCAGGATATAAAGTCGGCATGACACATCTCATCATCACTGACAACAAGCCAACAAGCATCACTAAGGGCGAAGAAATTCAAATGCCTGTCACAATTCTCGAATGCCCCCCAATCAAAATCGCTTCAATTCTTCTCTACAAAAAAACCGCATATGGTCTTAAACCATCGGGACAAATACACGCAGAAAAACTCGACAAAGAACTAGCAAAAAAAATAAGCCTACCAAAAAAACAACCAAAAAACGCAGACACAACAAATATTGCAGACGTACGATTACTGGCATACACACAACCAAAAACAACAACTATAGGCAAAAAGAAACCAGAACTCATTGAACTTGGTATTGGTGGAAAAGTTGAAGAGAAACTCAAATATGCACAAAGCATACTCGGCAAAGAAATACCAATCAATGATGTGTTCACGGCAGGGCAATTTGTTGATTTAACAGCAGTAACAAAAGGAAAAGGAACCCAAGGACCTGTAAAAAGATTCGGCGTTAATATCAGAGTACATAAAAGCGAAAAAACAAAAAGAGGCCCTGGAAGCCTTGGACCATGGCATGGACACAGAACTTACCGAGTGGCTCATGCTGGACAGACAGGATACCAACAAAGAACAGAACACAACAAACATATCATTAAAATCAGCGGCAATCCAGAAGAAATACAAAAAAAAGCAGGTTTCTCAAGATACGGACTTGTAAAAAATCAATACATCTTAATAAAAGGAAGTGTTGCAGGCGCGAAAAAAAGAATCATCACATTAACAGAGCCACGCAGAACAGTATCGAACGAGGCAAAAGAACCACCAATAATTGTATACACACAACAATAAGAACATGGAAGTTAAAATACTAGACGCGGAAAATAAGGAAACAGGCAAACAAAAATTGCCAGCACAGTTTAACACACAGATCAGACCCGATATGATTAAACAAGCAGTAGAAACAATACAAGCAAACAACAGACAACAATATGGAGCAGACCCTAGAGCAGGACAACGCGCAAGCGCAAACTTAAGCAGAAGAAGACGAGACTACAAAGGATCATACGGAAAAGGCATCAGTAGAGTACCAAGAAAAACTATGGTAAGACGCGGAATGCAAATGATCTGGGTAGGAGCATTCGCACCAGGAACAGTAGGCGGAAGAAAAGCCCACCCACCACGCGCAGAAAAAATATTTGCAAAAAGAATCAACGACAAAGAAAGAAAACTCGCAATCAGAAGCGCTCTTGCAGCAACGATGAACAAAGAAATAGTTGCGCAAAGAGGCCACAAAATACCTACACAATACCCATTCATACTCGACAATACATTTGAAGAACTAGCAAAAACAAAAGACTTGCAAACAGCATTTGAAAAACTCGGATTGCAAGCTGAGTTAACACGAGGAAGCAAACAAAAAGTCAGAGCAGGAAAAGGAAAAACAAGAGGAAGAAAATACAAAAAAGCAACAGGACCTTTACTTGTTGTAAGCAAAAACTGCAAAACTATCAAAGCAGCAGAAAACATTCCAGGAGTAAACATTGTCCAAATAAACAACATCAATGCAGAAGATTTAGCACCAGGAACACACTGCGGAAGATTAACACTATTCACACATGCAGCAATACAAAAACTAGAGAAAGAAAAACTATTCATGTAATATTGAGAAAATGGACCAAGAAAACGTAATAAAATATCCGCTGGCCACAGAAAAGTCAATCAGACTCATGGAAAGCGAAAACAAACTCGTATTTGTAGTAGATAAACGAGCAACAAAAACAGAAATCAAACAAGCTGTGGAAAAAACATTCAACACAAAAGTTGTTGCAGTCAATACGCTCAACAGCATAAAAGGAAGAAAACAAGCATACATCACTTTCGCGAAAGACGTTGCGGCAATAGACATTGCAACAAACTTAGGCATCATGTAAGGCGACACAATGGGAAAAAGAATAGCACAACAAGCAAGAGGAAAAGGCGGTCCAGCATGGAGAGCAAGAAGCTTTGCATACGCAGGCCAAAGCAGACTTAGATCTGAGACTCAGCAACTTATTACAGGACAAATCACCAACTTTATCAAAAGCGCAGGACACAGTGCACCACTCATGGAAGTAAAATATCAAGATGGACAAACAGCATTGCTACCAGCACCAGAACACGTTAGACAAGGAAACCAAATAACCAGTGGAAAAGGTGGCGAAGCATTGCCAGGAAATGCCTTATATCTTTCAGATATTCCAGAAGGAACACCAATTTACAATATAGAAAAACAACCAGGAGACGGAGGAAAATTCTGCAAAACGGGCGGAAGCACTGCCCGATTACTAAGCAAAACAGAAACACATGCAACAATAAAATTACCAAGCAAAAAAGAAAAACAAATCAATCTCAAATGCCGCGCAATAATCGGGGTCATTGCAGGAGGGGGAAGATTAGAAAAACCACTCCTTAAAGCAGGCGTGAGACATCACAAAAAAAGATCAATGAACAAAAACTGGCCAAAGCCACGAGCTGCAGCACAAAACGCAGTAGATCACCCATACGGAAATAAGAGAACAAGCAGAAAAGCAAAACAAAAATCAACAAACAAGTTTGCACCACCAGGAAGAAAAGTAGGGAAACTCTGGCCAAGAAGAACAGGAAGAAAGAAGTAAGAGGAATAAACCAAAATGGCAAAGGAATATTTGTATCGTGGAAAAACAGTTGACGAGATCAAAAAATTAGATCTTGCCACATTTGCACAGCTTTGCCCATCAAGAGAACGAAGAAAATTAAAACGTGGATTCACTGAACAAGAAAAAAAATTCCTTGAACGCGTACGCGCAGACAAAAAAACAGTCAAAACACATTGCAGAGATTTAGTAATCATACCAGAACTTATAGGAAAAACAATCAAAGTACACAATGGAAAAGAATGGATACAATTGGAAATACTGCCTGAAATGATCACACATAGACTCGGAGAATTTGCGCTAACACGTAGATCAGTCAAACACAGCTCCCCAGGAATCGGAGCAACCAGAAGCAGTGCAGCACTATCGGTGAAGTAAACATGAGCTACAAATACTCAACACAACTAATAGAAAACAGCGCCAAAGCAATAGGTCTTGCCTTGCCAATATCAAGGAAACAAAGTATCATGATCTGCCAGAAAATCCGCGGAATGAACGTACAAAAAGCAAAAAATTTACTTGAGAAGGTAATGAACAAAAAAGAACCAATCCCATTTACCCGATTTGCAGAAGGAGCAGGACACAAAGCCGGCATGAGCTCAGGAAAATACCCAATAAAAGCGTGCTCACAAATACTCACATTACTTAAAAGCGCAGAAGCAAATGCTCAATACAAAGGATTAGGAACAGGCAATCTCATAGTAAAACATGTCGTTACACAAAAAGGACCAACAACACAAAAACATGGAAGAATCAGAGGAAATGCAAAAAGAACTCACGTTGAAATTGTATTAGAGGAATCAAAAACAACCACAGAGAAAAAAACAAAACAAAAAAAGGTAACCAAATGATAGAAAGAAAATTCGTTTCAGAAAATTTGAAAGAATACCGTATCCAGGAATTCATATCAGCTACATTACGCAATGTAGGACACAGTCACACCAAATTAGTACGCACACCAATGGGTGAGAAAGTAATCATATATGCAAGCAGGCCTGGGCTTATCGTTGGAAGAAAAGGAGAAAATATCAAAAAACTAACAAGCACGCTCAAGAAAAAATTCAAACTCGAAAATCCACAAATAGAAATTGCAGAAGTAGAAAACCCAAACCTTGACGCGCAAATAGTGGCTGAAAGAATAGCAGGAGCACTCGAACGATTCGGAACAAACAAATTCAAAGCCATAGGACACAAAACAATGAGTGATGTCATGGGCGCAGGAGCACTTGGAATAGAAATAATTGTTTCAGGAAAAGTGCCAAGCCAACGAGCAAAAAGCTGGAGATTCTACACTGGATACCTCAAGAAATGCGGAGACATTGCAATAAGCGGCGTAAAACGCGCGCAAGCAATTGTTATCACCAAGACAGGAGAAGTTGGAATCAAAGTAGCAATCATGGGGCCAGATGTTAAACTTCCAGACGATATAACAATACAAGAATTAAGCACTGAGAGCAAAAATGAAAAATAAAGAACTCCGCAATTTACCACCAGAAGAACTGAAACAAAAAATCATTGAAGCACGCAAAGAACTCATGAAAGACAACGCACAAGTGGCAATCGGAACAAATCCAAAAAACCCAGGAAAAATCAAACTCGCTAAAAAAACAATTGCACGGATAAAAACAATCCTTGCACAGGAGGCTGAGCAGAAAGCATGACTGTATGTGAAACCTGTGGGTTACCACAAGAACTTTGCGTTTGTGAAAGCATCGCAAAGGAAAGCCAAAAGATCACCATCAGACTCGAAAACAAAAGGTACAACAAAAAATATACTGTTATCGATGGTATAGACGACAAGGAAATATCCCTTGATCAAATATGCAAAAAACTCAAAGAAGCCTTGGCATGCGGTGGAACTGTCAAAGAAAACCGCATAGAACTTCAAGGCGAACACAAACAAAGAGCAAAACAAATATTAATTGCAGCAGGATTTGCTCCTGAAACAATTATCATAAAATGACCATGAATACACATGCTATTCATGATGAATGGATTGGCAAACAAGCACTTGTAAAAAAAGCTGCTAACAAACAGTTAGAAGAAATACAAGGAATTGTTGTTGATGAAACAAAAAACACAATCCACATTGAAACCGAAAAAGGAATAAAAAAAGTTCCAAAAAAAGGAACAACATTCATAATCGGGGGCAAAACAGTACAAGGAAACAAAGTCCTTGTACAACCAGAAGAAAGAATCAAACTTAAGGTGTAACATGCAAACAAGAACCAGAGGAAGAACATTTACCGGCATCGTAGTAGCTGCACGAATGCAACACACAGCAACAGTAGAATGGCCACGCAGAAAAAACGTTCAAAAATATGAACGATATGAGAAAGCACGCACACGAGTAAAAGCACACAACCCTCCAGAAATAAACGCGCAAGAAGGAGATATCGTGCGCATCGTAGAATGCAAGCCTCTCAGCAAAACAAAACACTTCATCATCACAGAAAAAATCAAACACGAAAAACTATTCGCAGCAAAACAAGAACTTCAAGAAGAAGGAAAAGTTAGACGTGAAAAGAAACAAGAGAAGGGGCAAGAAGAATGAAAGCAGTCAAAGCACGCATAACAAAAGGCCTCCCTCACAGAGCAGTAGTCTTAGCATGCGACAACAGCGGCGCAAGACTCATGAGAATAGTTTCAGTCATAAACTGCAAAACAGTCAAAGGAAGAAAACCCAGCGCAGGAGTAGGAGACAAAGTCATGTGCTCAGTCATACAAGGCAAACCAGACATGCGCAAACAAGTAGTAAGTGCAGTCATTGTCAGACAAAAAATGCCATACAAAAGACGAAACGGAATGCACATAAAATTTGAAGACAACGCAGCAGTAATAATCAAAGACGATCTTGGAAACCCAAAAGGAACACTAATAAAAGGACCGATCGCAAAAGAAGCAAGCGAAAGATGGCCGCTAGTATCAAAAATAGCAAGCTCAATAGTATAGGTAAAAAATGAACTGGAGTACAACCTGGAAATCAAGCAAAAAACCAAGCAAACAACGCAAATACGTACGCAACGCGCCACCACACATACGCAACACGATGCTAGGCAGCCATCTCACAAAAGAACTTCGCGAAAAACACAAAACAAGAAGCTTGCGAGTAAGAACAGGAGACAAAGTCAAAATCATGAGAGGGCAACACAAAGGAAAAACAGGAACTATTGAAAAAATAGACACCAAAAGACAAAGAGCATACATTACAGGAGTAGAAACAGTCAAAAAAGACGGCAGCAAAACATTATACCCCTTAAGACCATCAAACCTCATCATACAAGCACTCAAAGAAGACAAACGGAGAATCACACAATGAAAACCCACCTTAAACTCGTCGCAACACCGAAAAGCTGGCCAGTACTAAGAAAAACGCACAAATTCATCACAAAGCCACGAACAGGAAAGCCACTAGAACACAGCATGGCAATTGCAACAATACTCAAACAAACAGGAATTGCAGACACAACCAGAGAAGCTAAAAAAATAATACAACAAAAACTTGTATCAATAGACTGCAAAATAACAACAGACCACAAATTACCCGTAAGCTTCATGGACACAGTACACATTAAACCAGACATGACACTACGATCAAGCATCACCAAAAAAGGAAAACTACAATTTACACAAATAGCAGAAAAAGAACAAACACAGAAAATCTGCAGAATAATCAACAAACACACAATCAAAAACGGAAAAACACAACTCAACCTTTCAGACGGCAGAAACATTATCACAGACAAAAAATATGATGTTGGAGATAGCGTACTAATAGAACTACCAAAACAAACAATCAAAGACCATTTCAAACTCGAAAAAGGAAACACTGCTTTACTTGTTGGCGGACGCCACACAGGAACAACAGCAATCATTGATGAAATACAAGGCGAAAGAATCTGGCTCAAAGAAAACGAAAAACGAATCGAAACTCTGGTAAAATTCGCATACATCATAGGAAAAGACAAACCAGCACTAAAACTATAAAATGAACAAAATGCAAGAACCACGGATAGAGAAATTAACCCTGAACATAGGAGCAGGCAAAGACCAAACTAAACTCGAAAAAGGAGTTGCAGTACTCAAGTTAATCACAGGAATAGAACCGCTAAAAACAATAACACAAAAAAGAATCCCAACATGGGGATTAAGACCTGGTCTGCCAGTCGGTTGCAAACTCACATTACGAAAACAAAAAGCAGAAGAGATTCTTAAAAGATTACTTGAATCAAAAGACAACACACTCAAACAAACACACTTTGACGAAGCAGGAAGCATCAGCTTCGGAATTACAGAACACATAGACATACCTGGAATAACATACGATCCAAAAATAGGAGTTATAGGACTACAAGTATGCCTAACACTTGAAAAACCAGGATACAGAATCAAAAGAAGAAAACTCGAAAAAAAACAAATACCAAAAAAACACGCAATACGCAAAGAAGAAGCAATAAAATTCATGCAAAACAAATTCAAAATAAAACTAACAGGTGAAGAAGAATGACAACAAGCGACTGGACAAAAGTATTCAAGCAACTTAAAGCAAAACCTGTAAAAATGAAAAAATACATCAAACACAACGCACCAAGAGACAGACCAACTGGACAAACACACAAAAAATGCAGCAGGTGCGGCAAATTCGGCAAAGGACACATATCAAAATACAAAGTAGGACTATGCAGGCAATGTTTCAGAGAACTTGCAACAAAAATAGGATTCAAAAAATACAGTTGAGGACCCAGAAAAATGTTAAACGACCCACTAGCAAACGTGTTATCAGCAATCGTTAACTACGAAAAAATCGGAAAAAAAGAACTTTTAATCAATCCCGTCAGCAATGTAATCAAAAAAGTACTTGCAATAATGCAAGAACACCATTACATCGGCGCGCTAGAAGAATTGCATCAAGCAAACGGCGGATTTGCAAAGATAAACTTGCTAGGAAACATCAACAATTGCGGAGTTGTTAAACCACGATTTTCCGTAAAAAACCTTGAATTCCAGAAATTCGAAAAAAGATACCTGCCCGCAAACGGAGTAGGAATACTAATCATCAGCACACCAGAAGGAATCATGACACATGATGCTGCACGAGAAAAAGGACTTGGAGGCAGACTACTCGCATATTGTTACTAAAAAAATGAAAGAAGACATCACAGAAATCATACAAGTACCGAGTGAAGTAACGGCAACAATAACAAACCAAGAAGTGAACGTAAAAGGCAAAGAAGGCGAACTTAGCTATATGTTAAACACTCCAAAAATAAAAGCAGCACTTGCAAACGGCACAATCACACTCAGTGTTAAACAAGCCACAAAACGAGAAAAAAGAACCATTAACGCAATCAGAGCACACATCAGAAACATGATTAACGGAGTACAAAAACCATACACTTACAAACTTAAAATATGCAGCGGACATTTCCCAATGAACGTTTCAATAAACGAAAACACACTCTTTATTAAAAACTTCCTTGGCGAAAAAAGTCCAAGAACAACAACAATCCACGATGGAAAGTCAGTGAAAATAGAAGGAGACCAAATAACTGTGCAAAACCCTAGCAAAGAACTTGCAGGAAAAATAGCAAGCAACATAGAACTCCTCACAAACAAAGGCAAAAGAGATACCAGAACTTTCCAAGACGGCATATACATCACAGAAAAAGCCGGAAAGCCAGTGAGGAAAAAATGAGCAAAGAACTACTTACACTCAGAAAAAAAATTGACAACAAAAGACCTTCATTTAAAAGATACTGCCACAACAAAAGAAAACGCGTAGGCACAAAATGGATCAAACCAAAAGGAATGCACAACAAAGTACGCTTAGGATTTTGGGGAAAACCACCCATGGTCAGCAAAGGCTACAGAGGACCAGCAGCAGTACGAACAGTTGATCAAAGCGGATTATTACCTGTGCTTGTTCACAATATGGCAGCACTATCACAAATAAAACCAAAAGAACAAGGAGTAATAATTGCAAAAATAGGCAATAAAAAAAGACTTGCAATACTAACTGCCTGCCAAGAGAAAAAAATCACAGTACTCAACGCAAAAACAATCGATAATAAAATCAAAAAAATAACAGACAAACAATCTGCAAAAAAACAAACAAAACAGAAGCAAGCAGAACTCAGACAAGAAAAAACAAAAGAGAAACAAAAGAAAAAACCAGAAGAAGAACAAACAAACGATCAAGAACAAGAGAAAAAAGAAATCCAAAAAGTACTAACGAAACGAGAATAAAATGAAACTACAAAAACGAATCGCAGCAAGAATACTCAAATGCGGAACAAACAGAATCAAGATAGATAGCACAAAACTCGGAGAAGCAAAAGAAGCAATCACTGCATTTGACATCATGCGTCTTGCAAAAAAGAAAATTATATCAAAAAAACAAGCAATAGGGGTAAGCAGATCACGCGCAAAACAAAGAACGATCCAAAAAAGAAAAGGAAGACAAAGAGGGCATGGAAGCAGAAAAGGAAAAGCAGGAGCAAGACAAAACCCAAAACAAAAATGGATAAACAACTCACGAGCACAAAGAACTCTGCTAAAAAAATTACGTGAAAATCAACACATTGTGCCAAACACATACCGAGAATTATACTTAAAGGTCAAAGGTGGTTACTTCAGAAGCACAAACCACATTAAAATATACCTACAAGAACACCAATTGATAGTGGGTGGTAAGAAGTAAGAAATTTGAAGTAGAAAAACAAAATGGCAACAAACGGAAATAAATTTCCGAAATTGCAATTTTGAAAAAAAGAACAAGAAAATCAAAATGGCAACAAACGGAAATAAATTTCCGAAATTGCAATTTTGAAAAACAAAATGGCAACAAATAACAAATATACTGTACAACACCGCAGAAAGCGCGAAGGAAAAACAAACTACAAAGTACGCATGAAACTATTAAGCGGACACAAACCAAGACTAGTCATCAGAAAAAGCCTAAAACATATACAAGCTCAAATTGTAGAATTCAATCCATCAGGAGACAAAGTTGTTATCAGCGCGCACACAAAAGAACTTGCAAAATATGGCTGGAAAGGAAGCAACTGCGGAACAAACGCAGCATACTTAACTGGATTGTTACTTGGCAAAAAAGCAAAAAACAAAACATGCGTACTAGACATAGGACAATACACAAGCGTCAAAGGATGCGTACTATACGCTCTAGTACAAGGCGCAACAGATGCAGGCCTAAAAATCCCCTGCTCAAAAGAAGTCATCCCATCAAAACAAAGAATACGAGGAGAACACGTAGCCGCATACGCAAAACAACTCAAAACAGACAAAGACAAATACTCACAACAATTCGCAACATACATCAAAAAAGGACTTGATCCCGAGACATTACCAAACCACTTTGATGAAATCAAAAAGAAAATCGAGGCACAATGACTGAAACAAAAATACAGACAGAAAAACTACCTGAAATAGAAGAAGAAACAAAACTCGAAATAGAACCGATCACAGAAGTAGAAGAAATTGTTGAAGTAGAAAAAGAAACAAAACCTCAACTGCCACTAAGCATAGAAGGCTGGAAACCAAAAACAAGCATAGGCAAAAAAGTACTGACAAAAGAAATAACCGACATAGATGAAATACTTGATCAAGGATCACCCATTTTAGAAGAACAAATAGTAGACATGCTTCTGCCAATACAAACAGAACTTCTCATGGTAGGACAAAGCAAAGGAAAATTCGGCGGCGGAGCAAGAAGAATATTCAGACAAACACAAAAGAAAACACCCGAAGGAAACAAACCAAGCTTTGCATGCCTTGCAGTAATAGGAAACGGCAACGGATACGTAGGAATAGGATACGGAAAAAGCAAAGACACCGTACCAGCAAGAGAAAAAGCAATCAGAAATGCAAAATTAAACATATTCAAAATAAGACGAGGAGCAGGCAGTTGGGAAGACGCAACAACAGAAGCACACAGCATACCTTGGAGCGTAGAAGGAAAATGTGGAAGCGCAAGACTAATGCTCAAACCAGCACCAAAAGGAAAAGGATTAGTAATAGAACAAGAATGCGCAAAAATACTAAAACTTGCAGGCATACAAAACATATACAGCAAAAGCTACGGCGGAACAAAATCAAAAATAAACTTTATCATGGCCTGCGTAGATGCACTCAAACAACTCAACGCGTTCAAACCAAGAGAATCAAACATCAAAAATGTTCACATGATTGAGGGCAAAAAATAAAATGAAACTGGCAATAATAAGAGTACGAGGAAGCGTAAGAACAACCAAACAAGTACAAGACACATTCAAACACTTAGGACTTACAAGAAAAAACACCTGCGTACTCAAAGAAGACACACCAACAATAAAAGGAATGCTCAAAAAAATAGAACCATTCATAACATGGGGACCTGCAAATGATGATACAGTAAAAAATATTAAAGACAAAAAACATTTAACACCACCAAAAAGCGGATACGGTTTCATAAAAAAACACCACAGAATAAAAGGAGCATACGGCAACAGAAAAGAAAAAATCAACGATCTTATCATGAGGATGCAATGACAGTAAACAAAAGAAGAAAAAGCAGCAGAATGCAAGGCAGCAACACACACGGATGGGGACCAAACCAACACCGAGGCAGTGGAAGCCGAGGAGGAGTTGGAAGAGCCGGAACAGGAAAAAAAGCACACAACAAAAAAACAGAAATCTGGAAAAACCCAAACTACATGGGAAAATCAGGATTTACCAGATTACGATCCAATAACAAAATAAACGCTATAAGCATACAACACTTGCAAGACAAAATTCCTAATCTCATAAAAGAAAAAAAAGCATCTGAAAAAAACGGCACGGTAGAAATAAACCTATCAAAAATAAAATATGACAAATTACTAGGAACAGGCAAAATCACGCAAAAGCTTACAATTATCGGCCAAGCCACTGCAAAAGCAAAAGAAAAAATTGAACAAGCAGGAGGCAGCGTGGTGCAGGAATGAGTTTACTTGACAATATACTAAACAACTTACCAGAAGTTGCACATCCCACTCAGAAAAAACTCTCATTTAAAGAAAAAATTAAATGGACACTCATCATATTGTTGCTCTTTTTCATTCTTGGATTAGTTCCCCTATTTGGACTAGGACCAAACGAACTTCAAAGATTTGAACTACTCGCAATCATACTAGGAGCAAGCTTTGGAAGCATTATCAGCTTAGGAATAGGACCAATAGTCACCGCAAGCATCGTATTACAATTACTCAACGGATCAGGAATAATTAAATTTGATCTAACAACAAAAGAAGGCAAAAAAAGATTCCAAGGAATACAAAAACTTCTTTCTGTAGCTTTTGTCATCTTCGAAGCGTCAATATACGTATTCATGGGCGGACTTGCACCCCCTGAAATATTGATCGGAACAAGCAGATACTTTCAAATGCAACTAATACTCATTTTCCAATTAATTCTCGGCGGCATCCTCATAATGTTTATGGATGAAGTCACAAACAAATGGGGATTAGGATCAGGAATAAGCCTGTTCATCGCAGCAGGAGTCAGCCAAAGCTTGTTCATACAATTACTAAGCCCATTACCATCACCACAAAACCCCGCAGTTGCAACAGGAGCAATACCCGCATTATTCCAAAGCTTAAGCACAGGAGATCCACAAACAGCACTATTATTAGTAGCAGGAATACTTGCAACAGTTGCCGTGTTCGCATTAGCAGTCTATGCACAAGCAATGAAAGTAGAAATACCCTTGTCTTTCGGCAGGGTACGAGGACATGGAATCAGATGGCCATTAAATTTCATTTACACAAGCAACATGCCAGTGATACTCATCAGCGCACTACTTGCTAACATGCAATTGTGGGCGCAATTGTTCCAAAAATGGGGATATCCAATACTCGGAACATTTGTAGGAAACCAACCAGCAAGCGGTTTAATTTCATGGACAACACCACCAAACATTGTAGGAAGTGCAATCAGAGGAGGACTAACAGGAGGAATGATCTTACAAGGACTTGGCTACATGATATTCATGGTCATAGGAGCCGTTGTATTCTCCTGGTTCTGGGTACAAACAAGCGGAATGGATGCACGAAGCCAAGCCAAAAACATGATGAACAGCGGCTTACAAATACCAGGATTCAGACGAGACGAAAGAGTACTTGAAAGATTACTACAAAGATATATCAGCCCTTTAACAATCATGGGTGCAATAACAATAGGTGTACTCGCGTCAGTTGCAGACTTAAGCGGAACACTCACCAACGGAGCAAGTTTATTCCTATCAGTCATGATCATATATAGATTCTACGAAGACATAGCAAGACAACACATGATGGACATGAACCCAATGCTGCGCAAATTCATGGGAGGCTAACAATGGTCTTTCTTGATTCTTTTTTTACAAAAACTCTTGGATTCATGCTGAACTGGAATCCTTTATGGGCAATACTCTTGTTGTCATTTGTTATTTCTTTAGTAATTGTTGTTCTTTATAGAGTATTCACAGATCAGACAGAAATGAAACAACTCAAAGACCAACTTAAAGAACACCAAACCAAGATGAAAAAACTCAAAGATGATCCTGCAAAACTCATGAAAGTGCAAAAAGAAGCCATGGGAATTAACATGCAATACATGAAAAAAAGCATGAAGCCAACACTAATTACGTTCATTCCAATATTGCTTATCTTTGGCTGGATGAATGCACATTTCGCATATGAACCAATTATTCCCGGGCAAGAATTTAATGTGCTTGTAGAAGTACGCGAAGGAATCACGGGCAACATTACAACAACTGTTCCTGAAGGAATAAATGTAGTTGGTGAAACAGAGAAAAAAGTCGAAAACAATCAAGCCAAATTCACGTTCAAAGGCAAAGAAGGAGATTACTTCATTACAGTCAAAACAGAAGAACATGAAGCAGACATAAAAGTATTAATAACAAACGACAGAAACTACGCAGAAGTCATCCAGAAACCAGAAAACAAGGCATTCAAAAGCATCACCATTGAGAATAAAACATTGAAACTTATCTGGGGATTAAGCTGGATATGGATATACATAATTTCTGCAATAGTATTCAGCATAGGATTAAGAAAAATTCTAAATGTGCATTAACAACACTCAGCGACGAGCCATTTATAAATAGAAAGCTTTTTAAAGGACAAAAGCATTTATAAAGCTCAGGGGAACAGTTGAACATAAGAGATCAAACATGGCAAAACCTACCAAAAGCGACGGAAAACGCGAAATAAAAGTTGTTAATATCGTCGTTAGCTCCAGCTTAGGACACGACATACCATTAGAAAAAATGGCTGCAACACTTTCCAATACAGAATACAATCCTGAACAATTCCCAGGACTAGTTATAAGAATCAAAGAACCAAAAACATCTGCACTTATTTTTAGCTCAGGAAAAATAGTCTGCACAGGAGCACGCACAATGGAAGACGTGCACGCGAGCATTAAAAAAATAATCAAATCGCTCGAAAAAATCAACGTCAAAATCAAGATAACACCTGAAGTCAAAATACAAAACATAGTCGCATCAGGAAGCGTAGGAATGGATTTAAACCTAAACATTCTTGCAATGAAACTCGACAACACAGAATACGAACCAGAACAATTCCCTGGATTAGTATACAAACTACCTGAACAAAAAGCAACATTCTTACTATTCTCAAACGGAAAAATAGTCTGCACAGGAACAAAAAGCGAAGAAGAAGTAGAACGAGCACTCGACAAATTAATTGAAAACTTGAAAACTGTGCTGAAGAAAAAATAGATTCTCGCGTTCACATATCGTAAACTTTACGTCTTTTGCACCACAAAACTTAAATCAAGTAGACTGCAAACAACATATAGTAAGCAGAAACTATTGCTGTGTACTATAATATACAGCCTACTGCTTACTAACAAGGGGGAGTAATGGATGCAACAACACTAGTCAACATAATCACTGAATTTCTCGAGAAGAACTATTATGATCAACTATTAGAAAAAGTACGAAGAGGAGAAAAAAGCCTCTCAATAAATTTTACGTCACTTGCAGAATACAACCCAGAAATAGCAGACATGCTGTTAGACCAACCACAAGAAATTCTCAAAGCAGGAGAGATTGCAATAAACCAACTCAACCTAGGACAAGACATTAAAGGATTTATTATTAGATTTGCGAATTTGCCTGCGAGCGCCGGAACACTCATCAGACAAATCAGAAGCAAACACCTCGGCAAGCTGTTAACCTTCCAAGGAGTTGTCAGAAACAAAAGCGAAGTAAGACCACAAGTCGCCTCTGCAAAATTCGAATGTCCCTCTTGCGGAAACACACACGTCATTTTACAACTCGACAGCAAATTTCACGAGCCAACTAAATGCAGCTGCGGAAGAAAAGGAAAATTCACACTTGTACACAAAGATCTAGTAGACGCACAAATGATGGTCTTAGAAGAAGACCCAGAACAACTAGAAGGAGGAGAACAACCCAAACGAATGAACGTGCTACTACAAAATGACTTAGTAAGCCCCCTCACAGAGAAAAAAACAAACCCTGGAAGCAAAGTACAAGTAATAGGAGAAGTCAAAGAAGTACCAATTTATCTCCGATCAGGAGGACAAAGCACCAAATTCGACTTATTCATCGAAGCAAACAACTTCATACCAATAGAATCAGACTACACAGATATAAAAATAAGCCCAGAAGAAGAACAAGAAATAAAAAAATTAGCAAAAAAACCAGATGTGCTTACAATCATACGAGATTCAATTGCGCCAAGCATCTACGGACACGAAAAAATCAAAGAAGCCCTTGCACTACAAGCAATGGGAGGCATACGAAAAAAAAGAGATGACGGAGTCGTAACAAGAGGAGACATCCACATGCTATTCGTAGGAGACCCTGGAGCAGCAAAATCACAACTACTCAAACGAATGCAAGTAGTAGCACCAAAAGCAAGATACATAACAGGAAAAGGAGCTTCGGGCGCAGGACTCAGCGCAGCAGTAGTCAAAGACGAATTCCTACAAGGATGGAGCTTAGAAGCAGGAGCATTAGTACTAGCAAACAAAGGATTGTGCATGATCGACGAAATGGACAAAATGAGCAAAGAAGACGGATGGGCAATGCACGAAGCACTAGAACAACAAACCGTAACAATCAGCAAAGCAAACATTCAAGCAAGTCTAAGATGCGAAACAACAGTACTAGCAGCAGCAAACCCAAAATTTGGAAGATTTGATCCATACGACACTATTGCGAACCAAATCAACATGGCACCAACACTCATTAACAGATTTGATTTAATATTTCCAATAAAAGACCTGCCAGACCCAACAAAAGACGAAAAACTTGCGCAATTCGTATTAGAACTGCACCAAAACAATGTTGAAACACCACAAATACCAACAGAACTCCTGAGAAAATATATTGCGTACGCACGACAAAACATGTTCCCAAAACTTACTGACGCTGCAATAATAGAACTCAAAGAATACTACCTAAAAATGCGCGCGAGTGTTAGCTCAGCAAACGTCAAAAGCGTACCAATAAGCGCACGACAACTAGAAGGACTAGTAAGACTATCAGAAGCACACGCCAAAATGCGCCTGAGCGAAAAAGTAGAAAAAAAAGACGCAAAAAAAGCAATAGAACTTCTAGACTACTGCTTACGACAAGTCGCGCTCGACGAAAAAACAGGAACATTTGACATAGACAGAATAGCAACAGATACCCCTGCGAGCAGTCGCAACAAGTTGCATTTAATTAAAGAAATAATTAACGAATTAGAACAAATAACAGGAAAAACAATACCTCTTGATGACATCCTCAAAGCAGCATCAAGCAAAGACGTGAATGAAAGAGAAACTGAAGAGATCATTCAAAAATTAAAAAGAGCAGGAGACATATTTGAACCAAGAAGAGGATTTATTAGTAAAATATAATTACCTATTAATTTCTATCCCTGCAGCTTCAGCACTCGATATGTCTTCTGAATATTGTTGTAGCGCAAAACAAGAATTTTTCAAAAACTGATTCATGATTTTACCACAACCAACATAATTATTATCATACGCAAAATCAAGATAACAAGAATCTCGCGTATCATCTGTGACTATCTCATCACACACTTCCATTCGCTTACTTTTCGTTGCAATAGTAATTAAGCATCTGTCAACAAGATTTCTCTGACCAATAGAATCACACGTGTTACGCGCACGAGAAAAATCAACAGTTGCTAAATTTGCTGCCTGATCAATCCTGCCTGCAGCAGACACTCCACCACCACAATCAAGCATGCAAATTGCTGCGGATTCTCCAGACTCACACGCACCATTACCACAACACGGAACAATTGGCGAATGAGAACACTGACCATTTGAGCACACATCTGTTGTACAAAAATTCAAATCATCACAACCAGCCGGACACATCTCCAACTGCTCACGAGGAACAGCAACTGTATCAATAACTATTTCTGGTTTTTGTGCTGCAGCAACAACAGAAACCTTGCTGCGTTTTGTAATTTGTTTCGAACCATACAAAACAACAGCACTTATATCGTAATTACCAAAATTAGCAGACGCTGGAACAAGCAAAGAAAAAGAGACGCTTGCACGATCTGTAACGCTAACTTGTTTTGCCTCTGATAAAACCATTGACCCTGATAAAGACAGAGCCACATCAACTGTACTTGTAATTTCTCTGCCAGACGGATTAAAAACATCCACTGAAACAGACACTACTTTTCCTGGAGAAACTTCCTGCGTCAACACATTCAATGTTGCTGAGAGTTCAACCGGTTCTCTGGAAAATGTTAAAACAACAAAAATAACGCCAACAAGAAGCCCTAAAACAACAAATAGAATAACCAACACTCTCGTACTGATCGCGTGCTGATGAGTTGCTCCTGCTGCACGAAACGCGTCCTGAATTTCAACATTTGAGTATCCTGCTTTTTCAAGCGTAGTGCGAATTACTTTAAGATCATAACCTTGACTAACAAGCCTTTGCACGTATGAAACTAAACTCTGTCTCGCCATCTTTTTTAACGCATTTTAAATTGCTGCGTATATAAAATCTTTGGTCCATATGTTTTTATATGCGCTCCTCTTAACAATTGTGTGGGAAACAAACAAAAAGGAAGCAGTGCTGAACGCGAATTAATTCATTTATTCTGGAAAACAGACTGGGCAGCAACAAGAGTAGCAGGAAGCGGGAGTATGCAATACCCCAGCCCAGACATCATTGCACACAGACCAGGAATAAGCTTAGCAATAGAATGCAAGGCAACACGACAAACATACAAATATCTCGAAAAAGAAGAAATACAACAACTTATTGAATACTCAATAAAAGCGGGAATAACTCCTCTTATTGCCGTGAGATTTCCCAGACAACCATGGTATTTCTTGAGTCCAGAGCAACTCAAAGAGACAGAAAAATTCCACATGATATCTCTTGAAGAAGCACAAAAAAAAGGCAAAACATTTGAAACACTCACGAAAGGTTTATAAATAAAGTTCAGACAAAAAACAATGGTGTGTTGATGAAGCTAACAGCAAAACTAATAGAAGAACTTGTTTCTGAATTGGCCGGACAAGATGTTGTACCGCTTGTAGAAGCCCTACGAAACAAATCAAATGTTTCAGAACTCAAACTCGCGGAACAACTAAAACGCGAAATAAACACAATAAGAAACATGCTTTACAGACTCTATGAACACAACTTAGTCAGCTTCACACGAAAAAAAGACAAAAAAAAAGGATGGTACATTTACTACTGGACCTTGAACTCAAACCGTGTAAAAGATCTTATTGCTGAAGTAAAAAAACAAAAAATACATCGATTACAAGAAAGATTGGACAGAGAACAACAAACACAATTCTATAGCTGTTCAGAAAAGTGTGTGCGCCTAGACTTTGAAGAAAGTCACGATCATGGATTCAAATGCCCTGAATGCGGAACCCTATTAGATGTTGAAAACAATAAACACATTGTTGAAAGACTTGCCAAAACAATTTCTGAAATGCAAAAAGAACTAGATGAACTACAAAAAGAAGAAGTTCCTGTAAAACGCACAAAAGTAATTGAAAAAAGTGTTAAAAAGAAAACACGACCTGAAAAAACAGCAAAAGGTCAAAAAAGCGCAAAGAACACAAAAGCAAAGAGAAAAATATCAAGCAATAAAAAATCAACAAAAAAGAAAAGGAAATAAAAAATTATTTTCGCTTCTTAACTTTCAATGCGTTTTCGATTCGCAATTCTTCTTTCAGCACTTGCTGAACCATCTTCTCAATATGGTTCTCAATACGCGCAATTCTTCTTTCCATAAGAACAAACACGCGCATACAATATACTAAACCAAACAACACCCCAATAATAACTGCAAGCACTATTCTGATCAACACAACCTCTGCCATATAACACCTCTTTTTTAGTATGTAATAAGTGGCTTGAAGTTTGAAGTATATAAAAGTGTTGTGGAAAAATTATTTCTTATCCCACAACAAATTAAATGTGTTTTCAAAGTTTTTGGCAAAACCTTCAGCAGCCGCCCAAACACCAAAATCGTAATTTGGATGAGTATTATCATCCAACACCATAAAAGTAACTTGATTGCCATCAAAAACACAAAAACGCGCAGGGACGTTTGCAACTTGCTTGATTTTTGCCAAACCTGCAAGCTTTTTCATCGCAGCATCAGAACCCTTATCCTTTCCTGATGTTAAGATCTTAATAGAAACACCTTTTGCCTTTGCTTTCTGTAATACTCCTTTAAGCGCATCGGCTTTACGCACAAGACCTTGTGCAGTTGTTGAAATACAAATTGTTTTTTGCGCATTTTTAATACGAGAAGAAAGATGATGGTACAAATTCTGGCGGCCTCTTACTGCGCCAGTAAGATCAACAGGATCAACCATCTTAATACCCTGATCGTGCAAATTGTTAAGCTCTGTAAGAACTTCACTTTCTTTAAGCTTCTCAATCACTTTTTCCTGTCTTTCCGCGTCTTCATGAATGGATTTCTTAACTCGATCAACAACTTCCGCAGGAGGCACAGCAATATATTTTATGGGTTTGCCGAGCTTCATCACAACAAAACCCTTTCGTTCAAGACTTTCAAGAACATCGTAACTTCTGCTTCTTGGCACGTTTGCAATATCAGACAGCTCTCCTGCAGTTGCAATACCCCTTGACAACAAAGCAGTCCATAATTTTGCTTCATAGCTGTTAAGCCCAAAATCTTTAAGTTTACCTAAAAAATCCTTCTGAACAATCATTACTATTCCCCCGTTGCGTTCATCACCCTTGTTACTCCTGAGCAGGCATAACACATATATAAAGCTTTCTTTTTAGTCTGACAGACCCTTTGATTTCCTGTGGAGGTTGTATTGTTTTTTGTGGGTTTTGATTTTACCATGAAAACCAACAGAAAAAATTAAAAAACCAAATAAATTATTTATTTATTTATTTATTAATTTATTTATTAATTAATTATTATATAGAAAATAATAATAATTGGTTGTTTTTTGACGTAAATCTTTCTATTTCTTCTACAGATTTCACAATAAGGAGCAAAAACACAAAAACACATTAAAACAAACAACAATAAAAACACCAACTCCACAGGAAATCAAGGGGTGGGACATCTCCAAAGCTTTAAATAGTAAATAATAAAATATTTCCACATGAAAGAAAAGGGGCTGGTAGATTTTTTTGAGACATATCTATTAAAAAAACCAATTTTTACAAACAAACTAGTTTTACAATCCAACTACACCCCAGATCAAATATTTCATCGCGACGAGCAAGTAACACAAATCGCACAAGTGCTCGCTCCAGTCTTGCGTGGTGATAAACCATCAAACATTTTTCTCTATGGAAAAACAGGAACTGGTAAAACACTAACTGCCAAATACACCACACAACAACTTCTCAAAATAACACAACAAAAAAAATTACCTATAAAAGTTATTTATGTCAATTGCAAACTTAAAAAACTTGCAGACACAGAATACCGGCTTGTAGCACAACTTCTTCGCGAATACGGTAAACAAATACCACCAACAGGACTGCCTACCGATGAAGTATACCATCACTTTTTTACAACACTTGATAAAGAAGCACACCACCTACTTCTCATTCTTGATGAAATAGATCAACTCATAGGCAAAGCAGGAGATGAACTATTATACAATCTCACCAGAATAAATTCAGAACTCAAAAATACACAAATAACACTCATAGGAATATCAAATGATCTGATGTTTACAGAAACACTCGATCCAAGAGTAAAAAGTTCACTAAGCGAAGAAGAACTTATATTCCCACCATACAACGCACTACAAATACAACAAATACTTCAAGAACGCGCAAAACTCGCATTCGATCCTGAATCACTCGGAGAAGGACTCCTTGAAAAATGCGCAGCATTCGCAGCAAGAGAACACGGAGACGCACGCAGAGCACTAGAACTTTTACGTGTAGCAGGCGAAATAGCAGAAAGACAAAATGAAACACAAATAAAAATCAATCACCTTGACAAAGCCGAAGAAAAAATAGAAAGAGACAGAATTCTGGATATTGTAAACACCCAACCAAAACAACACCAGACAACACTCCTCGCAATACTTCATGCCTGCGCACAAAATACAGGAGTGTTCACAGGAGAAATATACTCTCTCTATGAAAAATATTGCGAACAAACAGGACTAAGACCGCTCACACAAAGAAGAATAAGTGATGTCATAGCAGAACTTGACATGTTAGGAATAATCAAAGCAAATGTTATCAGCAAAGGAAGATATGGCAGAACAAGAGAAATAAGATTAAGCATTAATGAAGTACTTGTACAAAAAGTTAAACACACACTCGCAGAGGAGCTAGGCATATGGAGTTAGCACTCATCAAAAAAAAGGAAATAGTAAGCACATTTCTCAAACACAACATACTTGTAAGTAAAGAACTACTTGAAAAACTCAACAAACCAGAAACAGTGGAAACGTGGCACGATGCATTAACAAAAGGCACACACCCCGAAGAACTCATCAACAGAAAAACAGAAACTACTGGAAGCGTAGAAGTCATTTGGGATTATACTGAAAAACCTCACAAAAGAACAATACAAGATTTTGTAGACCATTTTAATGCAAGATACAGAGCAATAGAAAAAATACTTAAAACAAGACAAGAACTCAAAAATCTAACAAGTATTGCACGAGTTCGCGCAAAAAAAGACAAAGAAGAATTATCAGTCATAGGAATAATAGAAAACAAACGAACAACAAAAAATGAACACATAATATTAACCATAGAAGATACATCAGGCAAAATAAACATTCTAATATCAAAAACAAAACCAGAACTACTCAAACTAGCAAATGACTTAGTACTGGACGAAATAATAGGGATATCAGGAACTGCAGGACAAGACAACATAATCTTCGCAAACAACATAATTATTCCAGATATACCAATACAAGAACCAAAATTAGCACCAGATGATATTTACATTGCCGCACTATCATGCGTACACGTAGGATCAGCAATATTCGAAAAAGAAAAATTCAACAATTTCATTCAATGGTTAAACGGCAACTATGGAAACCAAAATGAAAAAGAAATCGCAACAAAAACAAAATATATTATTGTAACAGGGGATTTAGTAGACGGCATAGGAATATACCCAGACCAAGAAAGCGAACTGGAAATCAAAGACATCAAAGAGCAATACAACGAATTTGCAAGACTATTCAGCCAAATACCACAAGATAAAATAATCATACTAGGACCCGGCAATCACGATGTGGGAAGAATAAGCGAACCACAACCAAAACTTAACAAAGAATACACACAAAACATATGGAATCTACCAAACACAATAATGGTATCAAATCCAGCCGTTTTGCGCATACACAAAACAAACAATTTTGCAGGAGTAACAGTTCTTATGTACCATGGATACAGCTTTGATGATTATGGAGAAATTGTACCAAGCATAAGAGAAAGCGGACAACACATATCAGACAGAGCACCACTTATTATGAAATACTTACTTCAAAAAAGACACCTAGGACCACAACACGGAATCAAACATTTATACTCCCCAGACCCACACACAGACTCGCTCGTCATAGAACACATACCAGACTTATTCATTGCAGGACACATACACAAAGCAGGAGCGCTACAATACAGAGGAACAACAATCGTTTGCGGAAGTTGTTTTCAAAAACAAACAACCTTCCAAGAAAAAGTAGGACACATACCAGAACCAGGAGTTATCCCACTAATAAATCTCAAAACAAGACAAGTAAACTTTATACAATTTTAACATGACATACGCAACAGAACACATGCACAAATACTTTGAAACCCTCAAACAAGAAGTTGACAAACTATTCTCCATCGCAACAAAAGCCCGACAAAAAGGACTAGATCCAGAAAAAACAGTAGAAGTATCATTAGCAGCAAACATGGCAGAAAGAGTAGTAGGGCTCATATCAGTTGTAGCACCACAAATCGCAGGATCAGGAGCAGTGCAAAGAATCATAGAACTGGAAAAACAATACGGAACACTAGACTGGAGAGTCGCACTCAAAATAGCAGAAGAAATAGCACAAGAAAAATTCTGCAAATTCAAAGACAAGAAAGAAGCAATGGAAGTAGGAATAAGAACAGGATTCGCATACGTAACAGTAGGAGTAGTAAGCTCGCCATTAGACGGAGTTGTCAACATAGAAATCAAAAAAAGAATGGACGGAAAAGAATACCTCTGCGTAAATTATGCAGGACCAATCAGAAACGCGGGAGGAACCGCAGCAGCAGTAAGCGTTATCATTACTGATTACGTGCGCAAAAAAATGGGCTACGAAATATATGACGCACAACCAGACGAAATAAACAGAGCAGTAACAGAACTACAAGATTATCACGAAAGAGTAACCAACCTCCAATATGTTCCAAGCCAAGAAGAAGTAGAATACATGATGAAATATTTACCGGTAGAAGTCAGCGGAGACCCAAGCGAAAAAATAGATGTCAGTAATTACAAAAACCTGCCAAGAATACCAACAAACAAAATACGAAGCGGGTATTGTTTAGTATTATCATCATGCATACCACTCAAAGCACCAAAACTCTGGAAACAACTCAGTAACTGGGGCAAAGAATTCGAACTAGATACTTGGAATTTTCTCGAAGAATTTTTGGCAATACAAAAAAAAGCAAAAGCAAAAGGCGGAACAAAAGCCAAAACAAACCAGAAAATATCACCAGATTACACATACATCTCAGACCTTGTAGCAGGGAGACCAGTATTAGGATACCCATTAAGACCAGGCGGGTTTAGATTACGTTACGGAAGATCGCGAGTGAGCGGATTCAGCGCGCAAAGCATACATCCAGCAACAATGTACATCCTCAACCAATATATTGCAACAGGAACACAACTCAAAACAGAACGACCAGGAAAAGCAGCAAGCATGACACCCTGCGACACAGTAGATGGGCCAATAGTAAAACTCAAAAACGGAAACGTTCTCAAATTACACACACTTGAAGAAGCAAAACAAGTAAACTCTCAAATAACAGAAATACTTTACCTTGGAGATACACTCATATCGTACGGAGACTTTTTCAACAGAGCACACGCACTTGTACCAGCAGGTTACTGTCCAGAATGGTGGGCACAAGAAGTAGACAAAATGTTAGAACATGGAGGTTTGAAGTTTGAAGTAAGAAAAGAATTATTGGAAAACCCACTCAAAGAAAAACCAACACCAGAAGAAGCAATAACTATAGCAATAAATACAAACACACCATTGCACCCAGATTACACACCTTACTGGAACCTACTGTCTGTTGAAGATTACAAACTGTTTCTTGACTGGCTAGACCATGCAAAAACATATTACGATGAAAAAACAATTGAAAAAATAGTTTTACCTATCAATAATGCAAAAAAAGCACTTGAACGAATAGGACTGCCGCACATTTTGGTTAATGAAGAATACATTGTCATCGAACACAAATATGCTTTATCATTGGCATCAATATTTAATTTTAAGGAAACAAAACCGAGCACTCGAAAACAAACAATCATAGAAGGACAATCAATCATAGACCACATAAATTCCTTTTCTACAATAAAAATCAGAGACACAACAGGAATATTTATCGGAACACGTATGGGCAGACCAGAAAAAGCAAAACAACGCGAACTCACAGGAAGCCCACATGTACTTTTTCCAGTAGGAAGCGAGGGAGGAAGACTAAGAAGTTTCAATGCAGCATTTACAACAGGAAAAATAACAGCAGACTTTGCAATGTTTCACTGTCAGAACTGCAAAACTGACACAGTATTAACGTCTTGCGAAGTTTGCAACCAACAGACACAAAGATATTGGATGTGTAAACTATGTGGCAAACAAGAATCAAACACTTGCCAACAACACGGACCAAATCAACCAAGCCAAAACAAAACAATACCCATCAACCACTATTTTGAACATATCACAAAACTACTCGGCACAAGACAATATCCGGAGTTAATCAAAGGCATCAGAGGAACAAGCAACCAAGAACACATACCTGAGCACCTTGCAAAAGGAATACTCAGAGCCAAATATGAAATACACGTATACAAAGACGGAACAACAAGATACGACATGACACAATTACCAATAACACACTTCAAACCAAAAGAAATAGGAACAACCATACAAAAATTAAAAGAGATGGGATATACAACAGACATTCACGGAAAACAACTTGAACAAGAAGAACAAATATTAGAACTCAAACCACAAGACATTATCTTGCCTGCATGCGAAGAAAGCCCCGATGCAGGAGCAGACAAAGTACTAACAAACATCGCAAACTATGTAGACGATTTGTTAAATTCATTATATAAACAAGAACCATACTACAACATAAAACATGCCCAAGATCTTGTTGGGCAGCTTACAATAGTTCTTGCACCACACACAAGCGCAGGAACAGTAGGCCGAATAATCGGATTCACAAAAACACAAGGCTTGTATGCACACCCATTAATGCATGCAGCCACCAGGAGAGACTGCGATGGTGATGAAGCATGCGTCCTTTTACTACTTGATGCATTTTTGAATTTCAGCAAAACATATTTGCCAGGCAACAGAGGATCAACAATGGACACACCATTAGTGCTCACAAGCCTACTCACACCATCAGAAGTTGATGATATGGTCTTTGATTTGGATATCGAATGGAAATACCCTCTTGAATTTTATTTAGCAACGCTCGAATACAAACTACCATGGGAAATAAAAATTAATCAGCTTAAAATGCATCTAGGCAAACCAAACCAGTACGAGGGAATGGGATTCACACACGACACAAAAGACATCAACCAATCAGTGCTTTGCAGCGCATACAAAACCCTCCCATCAATGGAAGACAAACTCAAAGGACAAATGGATCTAGCAGAAAAACTACAGAGTGTCAACGCAACAGACGTAGCAACATTAGTAATAGAAAAACATTTTATCAGAGACACAAAAGGCAACCTGCGCAAATTCTCAATGCAACAATTCAGGTGTGTCAATTGTAATGAGAAATTCAGAAGACCACCGCTCGTAGGAAAATGCACTGCCTGCAAAGGAAAAATAATATTCACAATAAGTGAAGGATCAATCATAAAATATTTTGAACCAACAGAATCACTCGCAAACAAATATAATGTAAGACCATACCTCAAACAATCCATAGAACTGCTTAAATTAAGAATAGAAAGTGTATTCGGAAAAGATCCCGAAAAACAAATGGGACTGGGAAGCTGGTTTAGTTAGTCATGCAATAAAACAGCCTGCGCATAAGGAACATCAGCTATCTTTCTGATATTATCATCAACAATAACTCCTTCTTCAACACCAAGCTTTACTGCCTCACTACCAACTAAATTAACACCATCAGCATTGCGAATTAAATCACCAACTTCGGAAACAAGGCGTTCATCACCATTAAAAAAATCACCTCGCAAATCAAGTCGCTTATCATTTTCTTCAAGAAGTTTACCAAAAAGAGCTTTATCACAAACTGCAACAATCGTATGATTGTCTTTTTTATGAACTTTCGCAATCAAACTCATATTTTTGATTTCACCGTTTGTTTATTTCCACACGCAGAACATTTCATGAAGCTAAAATCACCTTCGCGCGTAATTTCAGTGTCAGGCTTGCCACACGCACCACAAAGCACAAACTCATCAGCATATTGACGAATCTTGCTATTAATTCTCGTGGAAGCAATTTTTGCACCAAGCACCAACAGACCAGACCTTGTTATATCGCCAGGGGTTGCAAGCTCTTTCAAAAGATATTTTAACAAATGATCAATAGGGCGGCGCAGAATGCCTGCAATTTGGTCAAAATTAGAAATAACTGTTTTATTTCCTTCAAGGTGTCCTTTTACTTTAGGAATTTCAAAACGCTCCTTCTCAAAAACACTTTTCGGCAAACGCTCACGAGCACGCTTTAGCAACTGTTCATATTCCATAAGAGAATAAACTAAATAATCATTTATAAATTTTGAGGTTTCACAGCATATAATGTGGCAGAAGACACAAATATTCATAAAAAAGCTATATCTTCCTAATATAGTACCTGACAAAGCATACAAAAACTTGTGTCCGTCACTATACAACCAAAAGTATATAAATCCAATTAAAAGAACATTCACAAAAAATGGTGCTAGAATCTTTACTCAGTCCTCTTCGAGCAGAAAGACACCCCTTCTTAGATTTCTTACTAGGATTCGCATACGGAACACTTGCCGTATTTCTTTCACTATGGATATTTGAAGAACAAAGCAGCATGGTCATGGTGTTATTGGTAAGCTTAGCAGCACTACCCTTAATTTATCACACACTACGCTTTGAAGAAAAAAAAGATTTGGTGCAACAGGAAAACAAATCATTATGGCACAATCACGCACCAGCATTACTCTTATACACCATGTTATTTCTCGGAATATCAGTATCATTCACTTTTTGGTACATTGCACTCCCGGCAGAAAGCTCAAGCCAATTATTTCAAGTACAAACACAGACAATCACAAACTTAAACCAACACGTCACAGGACAAATAACACAAACAGGACTACTCAGCAAAATATTTCTAAATAATGTAAAAGTAATGATATTCTGTCTGCTATTCAGTTTCTTATACGGATCAGGAGCAATATTTATTTTAACATGGAACGCAAGCGTTATAGGCGCAGCAGCAGGAAACTTCATCCGAACACACATGGCAGACTTTGCAGCATCAACAGGATTCCACAAAGCAGGAGCATACTTTTACGTCAGCAGCCTGAGCGTTCTGAGATATGCAATACACGGAGTACCAGAAATATTTGCATACATAATTGCAGGATTAGCAGGCGGCATACTAAGCATGGCAGTCATCAAAAAAGACTTTGGCAGCGGCAAATTTGAACGGGTGTTATTAGACGTTTCAGATTTGGTATTATTGGCAGTTCTTGTTTTATTTATTGCAGGAATAATGGAAGTATTTATCACTCCAGCATTGTTCTGATTTAAAGAGAGGGAAGTCTTCCACCTGGTGTGTTATTGCAAAGTTCGCAAGAACTTTGTAAAAGAGTTTAATACCTCACCCTTTAGGGCGAACTTTGCAAGTAGAAAAACGCACGATAAAATACCCCGACCTTCAGGTCAGGGAATAGTGCGTTTTTCTTTATTTTAAGTAAAGTCATATCCTTAAACCTGGCCCGCACTTCTAAAATTGAAAGCCAGATGATTAGCTTACGCTTTGATAATGTTTGCTTAACTGCCCCAAACGCAACGGTTTATCACGCTGTTCTTTCTCGAAGGTTCTAAATCCACCAAGCCCCACTATTGTGACTCCGCTTTGCTACGTCCCAAAATATTGATTTCGCTATCGCAAAATCAATACACCCTCAGCAAAAGCAAACATAACACGATTATCTACGCTTTCAAGTTTACCATAAATTGGGAGTTATATACTGTCAGAAAGCACACGAATTACTCAAGCACCTTTATCTTACCAGGACGAATCTCAAACAATTCGCCAGCAGCAAGCAAGCTCACCACTTTTTCCTCACCAACTTTTGCAGCAATCACATCAAAATCAGCACCATCACCAGAATCAAGCGAACGAACCAAATCAAGCACATTAATTTGTTTTGATGATCCAACCATTTTTGGCCTTAACAAACTTGCCCAGCTCAGCCAAGCAGAATCAACCTCTTTAACAACTTCACTCAACACATACACTTCATTATTCTGCTTTCTAGGACGACCAATAACAAGCACAGGCTTGCCAACATCAATATTCAAAGAAGAATCAAACGATCGCACAATAATGCAACCAGAACCATCATCAACTACAAGACCAGACGAAACAACAAAACCATACAAACGAACCCTCTCAACTTTTTCATTACCCAAAAACAAAGCACTAGGACTATCCAACCGCTCAAAAAACTCAGCAGTACAAATATCACTCACCCAACACAATTTAGCTGCTTTACGACTCTCCACCTTACAAAAAAATAAACAAATACCAATATAAATGCTTTATGACACTACAACAACTACTTTACAAATCAAGCCTCATAAAATCATACGCAGAAATAACATTATCAAACGCAGTCCTAGCATCTTGCTCAAGATCAATTGTATTCTTGTACCTTGCACTAAAATGAGTCAACACAAGCTTTTTAACACCAGCACGTGAAGCAACCTGTGCAGCTTCCAAAGCAGTCAAATGACCATGCTCCATCGCTTTATCTTTTAATTCACTTGTATATGTACTATCACAAATTAGCAAATCAGCATCTTCAGCAAGCAATTCACAATTCTTAGTCATAACAGTATCAGTAATAAAAGTTAACTTCTTTCCCTTAATGATTATTGTTGCCTCTTTAGGACTTACATCTTTTCCTTTCCACTCAATGGATCTTCCTTCCTGTAACTCGCCAAGCAAAGGACCATCAGGAATTCCAAGCTTTTTAACATAATCAACTTTAATCCTTCTTCTATCTTTTTCAATAAAAGAAAAACCAACACACGGAACAGGATGATCCATAGGCAAACTTTCCATCTTAAACGCATCTGTATCTAAGAAAATACCTTCTGGCACTTCATGAATCACAATATTAAATTTAGTTTCAAATTCAATGCCGCCAAACATACGCTGAAACGCCCGTTTGCTCCCTTTTGGACCATAAATATCAATCTTTCTGTTCAAATCTAAAGAGCCAATAGTCAACAACAAGCCAGGCAAACCAAGAACATGATCACCATGCCAATGAGAAATACAAATCTTTGTAACTTTTGCCAAAGAAAGACCAGCCAAACGCATCTGGCGCTGTGTACCTTCCGCACAATCAAACAAAATACCATCTGACTTAAACTCCAAAAAAACAGCACTCGGATTCCTCTCCTTCGTAGGCATCATACAAGACGTGCCCAAAAACGTAACTTGCATACATTTGATACACACACAATCGTATATAAATATTGCCGAAAACCATTTTTTCGCACTTTGCACAAACAAGATTTAAATAATAACCAAAAAGTCAAATAAACATGTTACAAGACGATATTCACAGACCATATTTCTTAACTCCACGTGGAGAAGAAATAAAGATTTATGGAACGCCCAGAAATAGAACAGGGCACGTTCTGGAATATGCTGATGAACTTGTTAGGGATGAACTTGGGAAAGAACAACAAGTTCATTTAGGATTAATTATTGTGGGCGGATCGGCAGCCACAGTTTTATTACAATCGCAAATGGAGAACATTGTAGCAGAAGTTCCCGATGAACAAATTGCGCACTTTCTAGATCAATTAAGACCAGGACACGCTGAAGCACTAAACAAATACATGATTGCAACGTATCTTCTTGGACATTCTGCAGTGCCTTTACCAGCAAAAAAAACTGCTGAACGAGCACAACCATACTTCAGAACCATGTTTGTTGCACAAACTGGATTATCATTCGGAAGCCAAACATTTACGCAAAACTATGAACTTCAACCATTACAAAACTTATTAGAAACATACGGAAAACAATACACGTCTCAAGAAGAACAATTCAGACGAGCAGTAGAACAATTTTCTCACGGGTAGATAGTTTTTTAAACAAAACAATCTAAAAATACTGTATGAAACATATCGTTGCAACATACAACAAGTACGCAATTCTTACAGAAAACAGCCAACAAGCCAAAGAACTAAACACCAAACAAAGCTACGGGACAATACTCAAAAATGGATGCGTGCAATTATCAACACTTGAAGCAACTTACTTAGCAGAAGCAGAAAAAATTATCATTCTTGACGGAAAAAACAAAACAATACCCACAGAAATACTCTTCAAAAAAGCAGCCAAAGAAAAAAACTTCTGGATAAGATACCCAGTATACAAAGACTTCCGCGACAGAGGATACGTTATTAAAACAGCACTCAAATTCGGAGCAGAATTCCGCGTATACGGCAGAGGAATAAAACCAGGACAAAAACACGCAAAATGGATCGTTTACCCAGTCAAAGAAACAGACAACCACACCTGGCATGACTTTGCCGCAAAAAACAGAGTAGCGCACAGCACCAAAAAGAAACTACTCATTGGCGTAGTAGATGAAGAACAGGACGTCACATACTGGGAAGTAAGCTGGATCAAACCGTAACAAAACTATATAAACATCAAACCAGCCAAAAAGAACATGGACTATCGAGAAAAAATTCTTGCGCTTGTAAGAACAAAACCAGTGCTTCCAAATGATGTCGCAAAAGAACTCAAAACTAATACGACAATGGCAGGAGCCATGCTATCAGAACTATGCTCAAACGGGCTGCTGAAAGTATCAACTGTTAAAATAGGAGGGTCCCCACTATATTATCTTCCAGAAAATAAGCACCAATTATTGAACTACTTAAACAACCTGAACAAAGAAGACAAACAAACAGCAGAAAGGCTACAACACGAGCAAATAATCAGAGAACAAGACGAACAACCCTTAACACGCGTAAGCTTACGACAAATCAAAGACTTCGCAGAACAACTCATTGTAGCATACGAAGGCAAAGAAGAAACATTCTGGAAATGGTATGCACTTACAGACAAAGAAGCAGAAGAAAAAATCAAACAAATACTTGAATCAAAAAGTAAAGAGTCGAGAGCAGAGTCTGGCGGAAAGCAAATCTCTCCCGGACTTCAAGCAAGCTTGAAGAGTAAAGAGTCAGAAGTTAATAGTTTGCAGTTAGAATTAGAACATTTGAAGCCTGAAACTGGAAAAGAAACAGATAAAGACACAACACAAGAAACAAAAGAAAAACCAAAAAAAGAACCAAAACCAAAGAACGTGCAAACAAAACAAGAAGACTTTTGGCAAACCATAGAACAATTTTTACAAGACAACAAAATACAACTTATTGAAAAAAACATGACCAAACGAAACACAGAATACGATTTGCTCATAGAATTACCTTCTCCAATGGGAACTCTAACATACTATTGCAAAGCGCGACACAAAAAAAGCATCTCACCAGAAGATCTAAGCTCAGCATACGTACAAGGACAACTCAAAAAAATACCAGTCATCTATTTAACAACAGGAAAACTCACCAAAAAAGCAGAACAACACACAAGACAATTAAGCGGGTTTACAGTCAAACAATTATGACTGCTTTTTTACTAACAAAACAAACACTAAACTTCAGACATAAAAACCCTCATCTTCTTAACACAATCTTTAACAGCTTTGAACACATCATCACTTAACATATTTTCTTTAGAATAATCTATGATCGGTCTAACAGACTGAATTTTTCTTCCAAACTCATTCATCCAATCATGACGCGGGAACACCCACAAATGGAAACCATGCTCGCTATCTTCATTCTGAAAAAAATAAACTTCATCTATTTTCAAAATAGTTCTCATGCCTTTCCGAACCTTGCGTAGCAGATTAACAAATTCAATCGCTTCTTCATCAGAAAAATCATCAAAAGACTTCAACTTCCTCAAAGGAGCAATTATAAAAAATCCAGGAATAGGAACTTCCCAATCCTGATGAATATCAAAATAGTCAGTTTTGATAACCAACTCATTCGGAAACAGTATTTTATCGCCCATATGATTCAATTGAAAAATAAAGTTTATAAAACTAATGCAACATAAAACCCATATGGGCGTAAACTTCAGAGAAATAATAGAATATGAAAACATCAACATCAAAGACTTAGCAGGCAAAACAATAGTTGTAGATGGACACAACACACTATACCAGTTCCTCAGCAACATACGAAGCAGAGACGGCGGATTACTAACAGACAGCCAAGGGAACGTTACCAGCCATCTCATCGGCCTATTTGCAAGAACAACAAAACTAATGCAAACAGGAATAAAACTGGCTTTCGTATTTGATGGCAAACCACCAGCAATCAAACACGCAGAACTAGAAAAAAGAACAGAACTCAAAAAACAAGCAGCACAAAAATACGAAGAAGCACTAGAAGCAGAAGACGAACAAGCAATGCAAAAATATGCAGCACGAACATCCAAACTCACAAAAGAAATGGTACAACACGCAAAAAACTTGCTAGACGCACTAGGAATACCATACATACAAGCACCGAGTGAAGGAGAAGCACAAGCAAGCTACATCGTCAAACAAGGACACGCATGGGCAGTCGCAAGCCAAGATTACGACAGTTTATTGTATGGAACGCCACGATTAATTCAGAATTTATCAATAGAAGGCAAGAAAAAACAACCAGGGAAATTCATGTATAAAACCGTTGAACCAAAATTAATCAACCTTGCTGAAAACCTAAAAAAATTAGAATTAACAAAAGAGCAACTCATCTGGTTATCCCTACTCGTAGGAAATGATTACGCACCAAAAGGAGTCAAAGGAATCGGACCAAAAAAAGGACTAGAACTCGTCAAAAAACATAAAACAGCAGACAGTTTATTTGCTGAAGTTACTCTGGAAGATGATGTTGACTGGAAAGAAGTAATATCAACATTTGAACATATGCCTGTTGAAAAAAATTATGACTTAACATGGAAAAATATAAACAAAGAAAAAACTGTTGAAGTACTCGTTGAAAAACACGACTTTGACCTTGAACGCGTAAAGAAAAGATTAGACGAATTGACACCTAAAGTACAACAAAAAGGACTCAGGGGATGGTTTTAAAACAAAAACATCATATTCTACTACTGATGAAATGTTTTCTGAAAGAACATGAGTTAATCTAAAAATAGGAGATGATGTGTGGTTGGATTTGATTAAACTCGTTCATCATAATACTGCTTGTTCTAAGAACCCAAACTTATTTCTTTTAGAATCTAATTCAACTTTAACACCTAAGGGAATAGTAATAATAGGATCTGTATGCCCAATATCAACATTATACAAGATTGGAATACTATAATCTCTTGTATTATACAAAATAATTTCTTTTAATGTTTTAATCTGTTCTTCTGTGTATCCAAACCCCCTACCAAAAACAATTCCTTTAATCTGTTTGAATACTCCTAAATTCCTCAAATCACCTAAAGCAGAATCTACCTTAGCTAAACTCTCCCCTTTTCTAAAATCTTCTCCCTCTGGTGTTTCTAATAATAGAATTTTGTCTTTGAAATCAGGCCAATATTTTGTACCTGCTAAATGTAATATTACTGGTAAGCATCCACCAAGAATTTTTCCCTCAGCTTTTCCTTCTTTTAACCATTCATATCCTTTATTTTCTCTATGTTTTCTCTTTTTCTTCAAATCATCTTTATTTATCCAATCAATATTTTTATCATCAGTCCATTGTCTTGAAGGCTTAACCTCCCCTATATTTTTTGTTACGGCTTTGAAAAAATGTGTAGCAGTAAACTCATCAGGGTTAGGATTTTCTCCAAATTGGGTGATTACAGCAGGACCATAAAAACCAACTAACCCTGTTTGAGAATACAAAGCTAAATGCAAACTTGTAATATCTGAATATCCACAAAGGATTTTTGGGTTTCTTTTGATAGTTTTAAAGTCTAAATATTCTAAAGTCTGATGAGATGTATTTCCACCTATTGTTGTAATTATGGTTTTAATCTTTTTGTCCTCAAAAGCAGCCATAATATCTTTTGCCCTATTTTCAGCTGTATCAGAACTAATGCCTGAATTCTTTTTGGCAGTGGGAAATATTTTTACTTTGTAGCCTAATTCTTCAAAATACTTTCTTCCTTTTTCAAGTCTGTGTAAAGTTAAAGCTGCCAGTCCTCCAGCTGGTGCTACGAAAGCGATAGTATCTCCTTTCTCTAATTTTTGTGGCTTCATCAGTTTCATATCCATACTAAAATTAAATTTAGTCGCTATAAAAAGCATTCGGTCTTAATTAACCAGACGTTTGTTTTATAGTTAACAAATTAGACATTTTTATAAGCTATCTATACTCAGACCTTTTCATGCCAACACTCAAACAAGCACTTGCAAAAAAACTTTCAAAAAAAGAACTTGAACTGATTAGGGGGAGTTTTGATGTCATAGGCACTATTGCGATCGTAGAAATACCAATAGATTTGCAGAAAAAAGCAAAACTCATTGGAGAAACACTTCTTGGTATGCTCAAGCAAGTAGAAACTGTTACAATGAAAACAGGAAGTCATGTTGGTAAATACAGAAAACAACAAATGAAAATAATAGCAGGCAAACGAAAACTTGTAACAAAACACAAAGAAAACGGAATTGCTCTTGATTTGCACGTTGCAAACTGTTATTATTCGCCAAGATTGTGCACAGAACGCATGCGCATTGTTCAACAAATAAAAAAAGGAGAACGCATACTTGTAGCAGGATCAGGAATAGGAGTGTATCCTCTGGTGTTAGGAAAGCACACCAAAGCAAAAGAAATCATAGGAATAGAACACAACTCGGAAGCACACAAGTATGCAGAAAAAAATATAAAAACAAACAAACTAAGCAATCGCGTTAAAGTATTACTGGGTGACGCAACAAAAATCAAACTTGGGCAGTTTGACAGATTAATAGTAGCAATACCACGCCCGGGAATAGTGATCGTCCCTGAGCTTCTTAGGCATCTGAAAAAAGGAGGTACAATTCATGCATATGATTTTGCGCCAGAAGAAAACCTACAAGAAGCTGCCGAAAAATTACAAAAAGCATGCACGGAAAAAAATAGAAAATGCAAAACATTACGCGTTGTCAAAGCAGGACAAAGCGCAAGCAGAATTTACAGGGTTTGTGTAGAAGGAATAGTGAAGTGATTTTATAATGATTAACAAAAATAAAACAAACACAAAAAGAAACAATCCGATACTCACACTACTCAAAAATTTATTAGCTAATAAAACATAATTATGAGATGACTTCCCTTGTTAAGTGACCCTAACTGAACGAAGTGGAGTGAGAGCGCAGCGTGGTAAGAGACCGAAGGGAGCGCATAGTAATTATTAGTGGCTCCTTACACATTATTAAGGCAAACTCATTTTTCTAATTTCGTAGAAAATAAAACTTTTCGGCAAGTACAATAGTTTCCAAGGTGGCAAAGAGCAAGCTTTGAGGCAACAAATTTAACCGGATTTATTATATCCTTCGGCTCGCCAACACCGAGAGTTATGTGGGGTTTGTAATTTTCACGAACACTAGTTTTAGCAAATCCCTTTACCCAAAACATAGGTATCTCATTTACTGGCGGTGGACTGTAAAACATTTCTTTCTGCACATTATCATAGGTAAAGATTGAATTCATTTCGTCCAGTATTGTTTCGTGAAATTTTTGAAGTTCAGGTGTTCTTTCAATTTCAAGACCAGAAATTACTTTGCCATCGGGGCGAGCCGAAGTTTTTATATGTGTTATTTTGAGCACTAAAGCAGAAAATTTTTTAGCCAAGACTTCCAATTTCTTACTTACTTCTGAAACTTGTTCTTCTGTAATTAACCCCATCGCTAATGTGATATGTGGAATACAAGTCTTGACATCAAGAACATAATTTTCTGCAACAGTATCCGAAAATGTTTTATTTATCTTGATCGCAAGTTGTGTTATATCATCAGGTGGTATCAACGCCACATCAATAGCAATTTGGGACATACAATTAAAAATGAATTTGCCTTATTTAAACGTTTTGTGAGCCACTAAAAAATTATTGCGTATAACATCGGCATTAACCGAAGTCGGCGTAGCCGATTTGGACGGAGAAGTCTGCAAGACTTCGGAATCTCTTAATCGCTGTTAAACTCGTCCGTTAGGACTTGATTTTTAGTGCAACGATCCGTAGCGAAGCGAAGGAAAAATTCAAAGTAAATTTGAAGTCCGTCCATCAAGCGAACGCAGTGAGTAATCAAGACACAGATTTACGGGGCAGTTTTCCGAAAGATTTAAATATATCAATTGATATATTGCTCTTATGGCGCTTCAAAAACTAGAAAACCCTTTTGTAAGGTCACCCACTCTTGATACGGTCCTTATGGTAGAGAAAGCTATCGAAGAATTCAGCGGAGAATTCAATAGGACTGAACTTTGGAAAAACCTCCCAAAGAAAGTCATGTGGCAAACTTATCTAGTCGTTCTTGAATATTTGGAAAACATCAATAAAATTGCAGTAGATAAAGAAGGTAAAATTGCTTACATTTGGAATCCAGCCCTCGCAAAGAAATTAAAAACGCGAAAGGAGATCAAACTATGATAAAACCATCAAAAGTCGTTTTCATAGATGACAAACTAGAAAAAAATTTCAACTCTCTAAAAGAAGAAGACCCAATCAAGAAAGGTATTGTGAGGGCCATTAAAGATCTCCGACAAAACGCATTTTCTGGAATCCAAGTTCCCAAAAAATTAATCCCAAAAGAATACCTACAAAAATATGAGATTAACAACTTATGGAAATATGACTTGCCCAACGGATGGAGATTACTCTACACAGTAACCCCAGAAAATGAAGTAGAAGTAATATCTGCAATCTTAGAATGGTTCAACCACAAAGACTACGAAAGAAAAATGAAATACTAAGGAAAACTGCCCTCCTCCTTTTTAGGACTTCAAATTTTATTGAGTTTAACATCGGGCTTAAGGGAAGTTTTTTCTTCCTCGTGGAGCGAAGCGGAACAGAGCTGAAGAAAAAATTTGGGTGGAGAAGTCTGCAAGACTTCGGAACTCTTTAATCGCTGTTATATTCCCCGAAGGGCTAAAATTTAGTGCAACGATGCCGAAGGCAAAATTTTAGAGTTT